>Ga0137407_10000354_pt1 | contig 32557 bp, 32 predicted proteins | sample CZOMad2_2_16fung_FD_108410 | JGI IMG/M metagenome (GOLD analysis project Ga0137407, IMG submission 108410) | Vadose zone soil fungal communities from Angelo Coast Range Reserve, California, USA - CZOMad2_2_16fungal (Illumina Assembly) | ecosystem: Environmental > Terrestrial > Soil > Vadose... | reverse complement strand
TCCACGGTCTTGACGTGCTTCTGGTAAAGCGCGTCCACGATGCGGCGGATTTCCTGGCCCTGCGCGGTCAGGCGAATGCGGACCGAACGGCGATCGACGCGCGAACGCTGATGGTCGAGGAAGCCGAGTTCAACCAGCTTCTTCAGATTGTAGGAGACGTTGGAGCCGAGGTAATAGCCGCGCGTGCGCAGCTCGCCCGCGGTCAATTCCTTGTCGCCGATGTTATAGAGCAACAGCGCCTGCACCGAATTGATGTCGGCGCGGCCGCGGCGATCAAATTCATCCTTGATGACGTCGAGCAAGCGACGATGCAGCCGCTCCACCAAGGTCAACGCTTCGAGATAAAGCGGCTGAACCGGAGCTTGGCCGGGAGCGCGCTCAGCGGTTTCCACCGCCGTTGCAACGGCTTTCATCATGACACTTCCCCTGTTGTCGTTTTATCGACTTATTCGACGAAACTTTTGTCCCGCCTGATAGCTTCAACTTAAGGGGCCCGGTTGAAGATCAGCTTAAACAAGACAATAAAGAGATCATGAATTTAAGACAGTGAATCGCTGATTAAGCCTACAACACAAGGGCTTTTCGCAACCTTTCATTGACGGTGCGCGCGCCTTGTTCACGCTTCGTCTGCCGCGCTGTCGCATATGGGAACAGCATCGTTCAAATTCGAAACGCCTGCGTAACAGGTATGACCGGAGCCTTAGGGTGACTGAAAAGTTACCGCCAGAATCCAGCGAAAATTTTTCGTGCTTGCCGGGTTTTGCGAATTTGGGGCGGGAATTCCCTGCGCTATGGAGGCCGTTCGCGCGCCGCCATCCACGCCAGGGCGAGATAGGCGGCCAGCATCAAGGCTTCGAGCGTCACCACCGTCAGGCTACCGCCGTAGATCGCCGGAAACATCAACTCGATCACCGCCATCGACACCACGGTCGTCAGCCACACCACGGCGCCCCACGGCGTCGCCAGCCAAAGCCCGACAGCGGCGACCAGTTCGATGACGGCGAAATACACGGTGGCGGTTTGCCATGCCAACGCCTGGTTCTCGAAGGCTTCCTCCTCGCCGCCGATAAAACCCGTGACCTGCGCCCAGTGGTACAATCCCTTGGCAACCGAGACGACAGCCATGATGCGCAGGAAGAGCACCAGCCGCCGGGTCCAGGCATTATTGTCGATTTCGATCCGTTCGGACGAAATCGCCGCCGCCGACATGGCGTGGTCCCGCGACGGGTCGCGCGTTGGGGTTTCAGACATCGGGGAGCGCTGCTCGTGATCGCAAGGATACGCCTTTGGAGACACTCATTTTAGGACACTCATGGCCCCTCGCCGCGGCAAAATCAATCGGACTTGCGGCAAGTCAACGCCGCGGTGACGAAACCCCTGCAAAGTGCTAGGAACGGATCAAAATCAGCCGGCCGCTTGAGGAGAGAACATCAAATGGCGATCAAATTCGGGCGTCCGATCGAAATGCGCGACACGCCGCGCCGCGAGACCGCCCTCTCCGCCCCCAGCCTCGATCTGGCGATCCGGCCACGCCGCAACCGCAAGGCCGAATGGGCGCGCCGCCTGGTGCGGGAAAACGTTCTTACCACCGACGACCTGATCTGGCCCCTGTTCGTGGCCGATGGCCATAACAAGCGCACCGGCGTCGCCTCGATGCCGGGCGTGCAGCGGTTGAGCGTCGATCAGGCAGTGCGGGAAGCGGAGCGCGCGGTGAAACTGCGTATCCCCTGCATCGCGCTGTTTCCCTATACGGAGCCCAGCTTGCGCGACGAGCACGGCTCCGAGGCGTTCAACCCCGACAATCTGGTGTGCCAATCGGTGCGCGCCATCAAGAAGGAATTTCCCGGCCTTGGCATCCTCTGCGACGTGGCGCTCGATCCCTTCACCAGCCACGGCCATGACGGGCTGATCGAGGACGGCAAGATCCTCAACGACGCGACGGTGGCGGTGCTGGTGCGACAGGCGCTGGTGCAGGCGGAAGCCGGATGCGACATCATCGCGCCGTCGGACATGATGGACGGCCGGGTCGGCGCGATCCGCGCAGGACTGGATGCGGCCGGATTCCTCGACGTGCAGATCATGTCCTACGCCGCGAAATACGCCTCCGCCTTCTATGGCCCGTTCCGCGATGCCGTCGGCTCGGCCAAGACGCTCACGGGCGACAAGCGCACCTACCAGATGGACAGCGCCAATTCCGACGAGGCGTTGCGCGAGGTCGAACTCGACATCGCCGAGGGCGCGGACATGGTGATGGTGAAGCCCGGCATGCCCTATCTCGACATCGTCCGCCGGGTCAAAGACGCCTTCGCGATGCCGACCTTCGTCTACCAGGTGTCCGGCGAATACGCGATGATCATGGCAGCCGGCGGCAACGGCTGGATCGATGGCGAGCGGGCGATGATGGAAAGCTTGCAGGCGTTCAAACGCGCCGGCGCCGACGGCATTCTCACCTACTTTGCGCCGCAGGCGGCGGAGAAGCTGAAGGCGGAGGCGTAGGTCTGACCCTCTCGGTTCGTCGTCGCGGCGAAAAGCAGGGACGACGTCGATGGTTTGACGGTAGCCGCGTATGATTGCGGTTTCGCAATATTGCGAGGTCTTGCAAGCGCCTCGGCGGTTCCCATGTCTGGCTTTCGGGAATGCAGCCCTTGGGAGGACGACCATGTCTGACAGCGGTTCTGGAAATACCGGCGGCGCCTGGCGCAACGGCGGGGCCAATTTTCAGGGGCCTGCCTTCGATCCGGTGACGCAGCCCGAGTTGTTTCGCGGCGTGCTGACACGGCGGGTGTTCGCGTTCCTGATCGACCTGTTGGTGCTTTCGGTGCCGGTGATCGTCGGCTACCTGTTTATTGCCGTGTTCGGCCTGATCACGCTCGGACTCGGCTGGGCGCTGTTTTGGCTGGCGTGGCCGGCCTCGATCATCTGGGCCATCCTCTATTACGGCGCATCCCTTGGCGGACCGCATTCGGCGACGCTCGGCATGCGTGTGATGGATCTGGAACTCCGCACCTGGTACGGCGCGCCCGGCTATTTTGTGCTGGGTGCCATGCATGCGGTGCTGTTCTGGCTTTCGATATCGTTCTTGTCGCCGCTCATCCTGCTGGTCGGGCTTTTTAACGGCCGGCGGCGCCTGCTGCACGATGTCGTGCTGGGAACCGTGGTGATCAACAGCTCGGTCCGTAACCCCGTCGCCCACCCGGCCAGGACTTTCTGACCCCTGGCCCAAGGCCGGCAAACGGTTTGCAAACCAATTGACCGTTAGGCTCGGCGGCGCGATGCTGACGCCGGCCTCGCCCTTTCGGAGACTGACGAGATCCCGTGACCCAGCATTCGCGTGACACCCCGCAATTCTATCTGACGGCGCCCTCGCCCTGCCCCTATCTGCCGGGCCGCCACGAGCGCAAGGTGTTCACGCATCTGGTTGGCGAGAAGGCCGGCGACCTCAACGACCTCCTGACCCATGGCGGCTTCCGCCGAAGCCAGTCGATTGCCTATCGACCGGCCTGCGACCAATGTCGTGCCTGTGTTTCCGTCCGCGTCATCGCCAACGAGTTCCGGCCCTCGCGCAATTTCAGGAAGATTCTGGCCCGCAACGCCGACATCACCGGCGAGCAGCGCAGCGCGGTGCCGACCTCCGAGCAATATTCGGTATTCCGTGCCTATCTCGATCAGCGGCATCGCCACGGCGGCATGGCCGACATGACGGTGCTCGACTACGCCATGATGGTGGAGGACAGCCACGTCGAGACCCGCATCATCGAATATCGCCGCCGCGGCGTCGACACCGGCATCACCGGCCGCGGCAACGAGCTGGTGGCGGTCGCGCTCACCGACGTACTCAGCGATGGGTTATCGATGGTGTATTCTTTCTTCGAGCCGTCCGAAGAAGGCCGTTCGCTCGGGACCTTCATGATCCTCGACCACATCACCCGCGCCCGTCGGCAGGGGCTGCCTTACGTCTATCTCGGCTACTGGATCGAAGGCTCGAAGAAGATGGACTACAAGGGCCGATTCCTGCCGCAGCAGCGCCTTGCGCCCTCGGGCTGGTTGCGGATCGACGCGTCAGGCGAAGCGCTAAGCGAGCCACAGGATTAAGTGAGCGAATGGGGAGTGGCGAATAGCGAATGGGTGTCCCCCTATTCGTTACTCGCCATTCGCTATTCGCCCCCTCCCTCACCCCGTCACATAATCCCACACCAGTTTCGCATTCAGCGCGATGATCGCCGCCGCCGTCAACGTCGCGATCACGCTGAGCCAGCGCGGCGCCACGAACGGTCCCATTTTTCGGCGGCTCGCTGTGAACATCACCAGCGGCACCACGGCGAACGGCAGTTGCAGGCTGAGCACCACCTGACTGAGGATCAATAGCTGGCCCGTCGCCTTCTCGCCTGCCCAGATCGTCACTACCACCGCCGGCACGATGGCGATCAGCCGCGTCACCAAACGCCGCAGCCAGGGTGCGATGCGCAGGTTGAGAAACCCCTCCATTACGATCTGACCCGACAGCGTAGCCGTGATCGTCGAGTTCAGCCCGCAGCATAACAGTGCAACCGCAAACAGGGTCGGCGCCAGCGTCGAGCCGAGCAAAGGCGCAAGAAAGGAGTGGGCCTGATCGAGTTCGGCGACGTCGGTTCGGCCTGCCCTATGAAACGTCGCCGCCGCCAGGATGAGGATCGAGGTATTGATGGTCAAAGCGAGACAGAGTGCGAAGGAGGAATCGATGGTCGCAAGTTTGATCGCCTCGCGCTTCTCGTCCGTTTCCTCGCCATAGCCGCGGGTCTGCACCAAGCCCGAATGCAGGTAGAGATTATGCGGCATCACGGTGGCGCCGAGAATGCCGAGCGCCAGATACAGCATCTCGCGGTTGGCGAAAATGTCCGTGGTCGGCGCGAAACCCCGGAGCACAGAACCCCAATCGGGATCGGCCATGGCGATCTGCACCGCAAAACACGCCGCGATCACGCCCAGCATCGCCACCACAAAGGCTTCGATCCAGCGAAAGCCGAACGCCTGCAGCGCCAGGATCAGGAACACGTCGGCCGCGGTGATGATCACGCCGATCTCGAGCGGAATATGAAACAGGAGATTGAGGCCGATGGCGGTGCCGATCACCTCGGCCAGATCAGTGGCGGTGATCGCGACCTCCGCCGACAGCCATAACGGGAACGAAACCCAGCGCGGAAAGGAGTCGCGGCAGGCCTGCGCAAGGTCGCGCCCGGCGCCGACGCCGAGCCGTATGCACAGCGACTGCAGCACAATCGCCATAGCATTGGACAACAGCGCGACGAACAAAAGCGCGTAGCCGAACTTCGAACCGCCGGCGAGCGAAGTCGCCCAGTTGCCGGGATCCATGTAGCCGACGGCGACCAGGTAACCCGGGCCGAGGAACGCCACCAGCTTGCGCCAGAACGGCCCCTGCTTTGCGGTCGGGACCGTCGCGAACATGCCCGCCAGTGACGGCTCGCCCCGTGCACTGCGCCAGCCTGACTTATCCAAAGCCGCGATTGGGACGGCCTTCGGTGAGGATTCAGCGGGCAATTCGGGGGTTCGTGCGTCCATTCCAGCACGATGGCCGATATCTGATCTTATTGCAACTCATTTGCAACTGCATCTATTTCGCCCCCGGGGAGCACTCTGGACGGCGCCCCTTAAGAGAAAATTAGCCATAGCGAACCTCTTGATGAGACGCGCCCGCAGCCCTCGCCGTCACGATCCGCGTGCAGCGGAAGATGCGCCGATGCGCTTCAAGGGCGCGACGCAGGCTTGAGGGTTGTGGCGATGTCTTCCAACCAGCTCGGCCTCAGGCCGGCATCGGCGTTATCGTGTAAGTGCCGGCCCATCCCGCCACAACACGCAGGCATTGAAAATCTTGCCGTCGCAGCCGCCGAACTGGACGGAGACTGAGCTGTCATCGTGTCTTGCTTGCGAGAAGCGGTGACTCACGGCTGCGAAGCCGTCGTCGGTGCGCGGCTCCGGGCAAAGCTATTTCACACCGTTGGCGGCCTGTACGATCAGGGCGGCGACGGCATTGGGGTTGGAGACATAGATAGCGTGGCTGCCAGGCACCTCAACAACGGTAGCACCGGCCCGTTTCGCCATGAACTGCTGTGCGGGATAAGGAATCATCTTGTCATCGCGGACTTGGAGATACCAGCTAGGCTTGGATTTCCAAGCCGGCTCTGTGACCGCGCCGCCAAGGGCGTCGACCCCCCAGGGTACTTGGGAGTCGGCCATGAAAGCGGCGGTCTTCGGATCGACGTCGCCGGCGAAGGAGTCCGGGAATCTGACCTTGTCAAGAAATAGGTAGCCGTCCTTGGGTGGCAAAATCGGCGGCACAGCCGCGCCGGGCGGCGGATTGGCGATCAGGGTATTAACTGACTCGCCCTTGTCCGGGGCGAAGGCGGTTATGTACACCAATCCGGCAACCTTCGGGTCAGTCCCCGACTCCGTGATGACAACCCCGCCGTAGGAGTGCCCGACCAGGATCACGGGCCCCGGTTGGGAAGCGATTATCAACTTGGTCGCGCTCACATCTCCCGCAAGCGAGATCGTCGGATTCTGCACGATGCTGACGTTGAAGCCGTCCTTCTTCAGGATGTCATAGACACCCCTCCACCCGGCGCCGTCCGCGAAGCCTCCGTGGACAAGAACGATATTGTTGATCTTTGGCATTTCTCCCTCCTTAGCGCACTAACAGTTCCGGAGAGCATGAGAGTGATGCCGCCTTGTCCAAGGCTACCTCGCTCCACCGGCGGAAAGACTACCATATCGCGCCCGGCGGTGGGCGGTGGATGGCCTTCGGAACCGGGTAGGTGCTTGCTTTTCGAATCGATCCGAAGGACCGCTATGGGTCAAGGGCGGTTTCCGGCGCATCGCCACGAAATACGATAAGCTTGCCGTGAACTATCTCGCCTTCGTCAAGCTCGCTTCGATCCGACTGTGGCCACGCGTTTATGAGTCCACGCCCTGGTGTGTTGGCGTCATCGAGCTGATCGGAAAGCGGGTGGATTCGGCTCTCGCGCGGCGGGAGTGTGGCGGTTAAATCGACAATTCAGGAAATTTGTCATGACCGCCATCCAGACGGCTCACCTGCCCCCGACCTTCAACCGGCTGGCATGGTCTAATCTCGCGGCGCAATCGGCCGAACAGGTGGCGCTGGCCGCAGCGCCCATTGTGGCGGTGCTCTTGCTTGGCGTCGGCGAAGGCCAGACCGGGGCGCTGCAGACCGCGCTGACGCTGCCTTTCGTCCTGTTCGCGATCCCCGCCGGCATGCTCGCCGACCGCTTCTCGCGGCGCCGGTTGATGGCGGGCGCGGAAGCGCTGCGCGCTGCGGCGCTGCTCGCAATCCTCCTGCTGATTTGGCTCAACCTCCTGACACTGCCGCTGCTCGCACTATCCGGCTTCATCGCGGTGTGCGGAACGGTCGCCTATAGCGTGGCCGTGCCCGCGCTGGTGCCCTCGCTGGTGCCGCCCCAACAATTGCCCGCCGCCAACGCGCGGATCGAACTGGCGCGCACCATTGCCTTTGCCAGCGGGCCGGCGCTGGGCGGGGCTCTTGTGGGATGGCTGGGCGCGGCACCGGCGTTCGGATTTGCCGCCGCCCTCTCGGTGATGGCGGTGGTGTTGTTGTCGGGAATTTACGAGCCGGCGCGCACGCCCGCGCCGCGGCGACATCCGTGGCAGGAGATCCGGGAAGGCGCCGCCTTCGTCTTGCATCATCCGTTGCTGCGGCCGGTATTCGTCACCCAGTTCATCTTCAATACGGCCTGGTTCCTGATGCTCGCCGTGTATGTGCCGTATGCGGTTCGTCATCTCGGCCTATCGGCGACAGGCGTCGGCGTGACGCTTGCGATGTTCGGTGCCGGCATGGTGATCGGCGCGCTGCTGGCGACACGGGTGATGCGGCGGCTCGCCTTCGGCGCCGTGATCGGGCTTGGACCGATCACCGGCTTTGTCGCCGCCAGCGTGATGGCGCTGACGACCTTCGTTCCCTCGCCGTGGCTTGCGGGCTTGAGTTTTTTCCTGCTTGGCGTCGGTCCGATCCTGTGGGTCATCAGCACCACGACCTTGCGCCAATCGGTGACGCCGCCGCGGCTATTGGGGCGGGTGTCCGCGATCAACATCATGAGCTATGGCGCCCGTCCCCTTGGTTCTGCGCTTGGCGCGGTGGTCGGCGGGCTTTACGGCGCGGAAGCGTGTCTCTATCTCGCCGCCGTGATCTTCGCCGCACAGGCATTGGTGATCCTGCTGTCGCCCGCGGTCTCGCTGGCGCGGCAGCCGGAGATGGTGAGTGACGCCGCGAAGGCGTAGTGCGGACTCTCAGCCCGCGAGATAACGTTCGTAGCCGCCGGCCACCACCTCATCCGTGGCGATGTCGGGATCGAGGGTGTAGAGGTCCTCCGCGCGGCCAATGCCGCGCAACGCAAACCTCCCGGTGGAGACTAGATAATCCCGCCCCGTTGCATCGAGACCACTGCGAAACGCCGAGGATGTTAGCAATTCACGATCGACCGAACGGCACATCGAGGCGATACGGCTGACCTCATTGACCGCTGGCCCTACCGCCGTGAAATCCAGCCGGTCCTCGCTGCCGATATTGCCGTAAAACACCTCGCCGACATGCAGGCCGACATAGGCCGACGTTGTCAGCCTATGCTCCGCGGCACGGCGGGCGTTGAGCACAGCCACGTTTTGGCGGAAACGATGCTCGGCCCGCAGTGCGGCGCGTCTGGCGGCGGCCATATCCTCGTTGGTGAACATCGCGAGCACGCCATCGCCGATCAGTTTGAGTACGTCACCGCCGGCCTCATGGATCGCATCGATCGCGGCTTGCGCGTAATCATTGAGAAACGGGATGATCTCGTCGGGCGTCATGCTCTCGCTGATCGCAGTCGAGCCGCGCAGATCGGAAAACCAAAGCACCGAATTGATGCGCTCGGTCACGCCCCGCGATATCCGCCCGCGCAACACCTGCTCGGACGCGTCGCGCCCGAGATAGACCCGGCCCAGTGTTCGCGCGATATCGATCTGGGCTGCAGACTTGACCGCAAGCCCGAGCACCGGCACCAGATCACGCAGCGCCGCCAAAGCCTGCTCGTCGAAGCCATCCGGCCGTCGGGTCAGCCAATAGGAATAGACGCAGTCCATCTGGCCGATGGTTCCGGCCTCGCCGAAGCGGTGCACGAAGGCCACGAAATGCCGGTGGCCTTTTTCCGCAAGCTCCGGGATCAACCAGAAGTCGAGCGAGGCGATATCGCCAAGATCGAGCCGCAGCTCGTCATGGCCGTGCTCGAGCATGTGAAAGAAGGTCGAGCGACGCCAGTTCAGCGCGGCATCGCCCACGCTGGTCGAACCGTACTCGAAACTGTCGCTCTCGTTGGTTTGAGTATCGCTCCAGCGAAATCCCCGGCCCTCGAAGATCGGGTGCAGCGTGTCGATGAAGACGAGGCCGCGCGATAGTTCGAGGCCGGCGGCCCGGCAGCGCTCGCAGAAGCCGCGGATCAGGTCATTTTCCGGCAAGCCGCTGAGACCCTGGCTGACCAGCCAGTTCATCAGGTTCAGATGGGGCGCGAGTTCCATACGCCATTATGCCGCGCAATCATGCATGAAGAAAGACGGGAAGCATGAGGGCGCGAGATGGATCGGAAGAGCGGCTATGTGTCGCCCTGAGAGTCTGACCTTAAAACCATCGATCATTTTCAGCTTTCTAGATGCATGAAAATGATTCGCTTTTTCGTCATGGCCGGGCTCGTCCCGGCCATCCACGTCTTCCTGTGCTGACGCAGCCAGGACGTGGATGCCCGGCACGGGGCCGGGCATGACGAGCTTCACTTCACTGTAAAGCCCCTGCGGCGTGATAGATCGTCACGCTCATCCCTTCGCTTCCTTCACCTCGGCGCTCCTCTCGCCTGCGGTCCGCAGCAGCCAATTCATCAATAACAGCGCTGTGACCGCGCCGCAGAGCTCGGCCGCGATGAAGCCGGGAAGGTCGACGGGGCGAATGCCGGAAAACGTGTTCGTCATCGACCGGGCAATCGCCACGGCAGGATTGGCAAATGAGGTCGATGACGTGAACCAATAGGCGGCGGTAATGTAGAGGCCGACCAGCCAGGGGATGGCGGGGCGATTGAATTTTAGCCCAGCGAGAATAGTTGCGACGAGGCCGAAGGCGGCGACGCCCTCCGCCAGCCATTGCACGCCGCCGGTTCGCATTTTCAGCGAGGCATCCACAAGCGGCAGAGCGAACATGGCATGCGCGAATACCGTTCCTACGATGCCGCCTGCAACTTGCGCGACCACGTACGACAATCCCTCGCGCGGCGTAAGTTCGCGCTTGAGCGCGAAGACGAACGTAACAGCCGGATTGAAATGCGCTCCCGATATCGGCCCCAAGATGCTGATCAGCACCACGAGGATTGCGCCGGTGGGAAGCGTATTGCCGAGAAGCGCGAGCGCGACGTCCTTGGTGAGGCTTTCGGCCATGATGCCGGAACCGACCACGGTGGCTACGAGCAACGCGGTCCCCAAGGCTTCGGCGGCCAGCCGGCGCGACAAATCGAAGCCAGGCATCAGCTCGCCTTCTCCTGGCCGGATGTCGCGCCTTCGGTATGACCGATGTCGCGCAGCTTTGTGCCGAGCGACAGACGGTCGATGCTCTTGAGGGGCAGGCTGGTGAAAGCGCAAACTCGATTTTTGAGATAGCGGAAGGCCGCGACAAATGCCGCTTCCTTCTCGATGTCGGTGCCCTCGACCTCGGCGGGATCTTCAATGCCCCAATGCGCCGACATTGGCTGGCCCGGCCAAACCGGACAGGACTCGCCCGCGGCGTTGTCGCAAACCGTAAAAACGAAATCCATCATCGGCGCATCGGGTGCTGCGAATTCTTCCCAGCTCTTCGAGCGCAGGCCGTCCGTTGGATAATCGAGACTACGTAGCGCCCTGATCGCGAACGGATTGACCGCTCCCTTCGGCTGGCTACCGGCGGAGAAAGCGCGGAAGTGGCCGCGCCCCTCCTTGCGCAGGATCGCTTCCGCCAGAATCGAGCGCGCGCTGTTGCCGGTGCACAGGAACAGAACATTGTAGACGCGCTCAGAGGCTTTCTCAGACATGGGCTTTCCTTTTGGCCTTCGGTGGGCAACAGGGCGCGAGGTCGTCGATCAGCGGCGCGCAGATTTCAGGGCGGCCGTCGCAACAATCCTTCAGCATGAACAACACGACCGTGCGAAAACGCGAAAGATCGGCGCGATAGACGATCGAGCGGCTGAAGCGCTGCGCCGATACCAGTCCCGCCCGTGACAGTATGGCGAGATGCGACGACATGGTATTTTGCGGGACTGCAAGCGCACGGGCGATATCGCCGGCCGCTAACCCCTTCGGCTCGAGTTTCACCAGCAGGCGGAACACCTCCAGCCGGGTCGGTTGCGCAAGCGCGGCGAGCGCCAGAATGACATTTTCAAATTCCATATATCCAGACTTATGGATATATTGAATTCTGTCAAGCGAATTACGTGGTTTACGCTGATTAGCCAGATATCTATTTCGATATTTCTAGAAATATAGTTGACAAGAGGAAGCCTTTGTGAAATGGTGCCATCATGAAACTCGATGATGCCGCCGCACATCTCGAAGCCCTGGGTAATCCCACCCGGCTCAAAATCTACCGTGCGCTCGTTCGCGCCGGAGATGCGGGGCTTGCGGTTGGCCGCTTGCAGGAAAAGTTGAAAATTGCCCCCTCAACCCTGTCCCACCACATCAAGACGCTGGTGGTCGTCGGGCTGGTCAATCAGGTCCGCGATGCAACCACGCTGGTGTGTCATGCGAACTACGATGTCATGCGGGGTTTGGTGGATTTTCTGGTCGCCGAATGCTGCACCGATGCCGCCGAGGACGACGAAACCAGAGCGGCGTAGCCCTTATCGCTTTTAATTTCGTTATTTCCAGAATGATAGGAGAATGCCATGGGTGAAATGAAGACGGTGGCCGTGATCGGAGCCGGCCCGGTCGGTCTCGCCGCAGCCGCGCATCTCATGGAGCGGGGCCTTCGGCCGATCGTGCTGGAGGCCGGCCCCAGCGCCGGGCATTCGGTGAGGCAGTGGGGTCATGTTCAACTGTTCTCGCCCTGGGAATACAATATCGACCGCGCCGCGGCGCGCCTGCTGGCGCCAACTGGATGGAATTCTCCCGAGCCCGACCAATATCCGACCGGCGCCGAATTGGTCGAGCGCTATCTCGAACCGCTTTCGACCAAAACCGCCTTGGCGACCCACGTTCACACTTCCAGCCGCGTTACCGACATCAGCCGCGTCGGTTTCGACAAACTCAAGAGCAAGGGCCGGGAAGCCGCGCCGTTCGAGATTCGCTACCAGAACGGACAGGGCTCGCGGATGGTCCGAACAGATGCCGTCATCGACGTATCCGGCACCTGGCACTCTCCAAATCCGGCCGGCGCGAACGGCCTCCGCGCCGTCGGCGAAGAGCAGGCCACAAGCAAGATCGCTTATGGGATGCCGGATGTGCTGGGAAAGGATCGTGCGCGCTACGCCGGCAAAACCGTCGCAGTGCTGGGAGCGGGACACTCGGCGATTGGCACCCTCACCGATCTCTCACGGATTGCCGAACAGGTACCGGAAACCCAACCGATCTGGCTCTTGCGCGGCAACGACCCCGCGAAGGCCTTCGGGGGTGGTGCGAATGACAAGCTCGCCGCCCGCGGCGAACTAGGCGCGGCATTCGCCGCGCTAGTTGCGGCGGGTCAGGTGAAGGTAGAAAGCGGATTTCGTGTCTCGCACCTGAACGCCCGCGGCCCCCACCTTATTGTCGGCACGGGTGCGGCCTGCTGCGGCCGTCAAATCGTTGTCGACGAACTGATTGTAGCAACCGGTTTCCGGCCCGATCTGGATTTCGTGCGCGAGCTTCGCCTCCAGCTCGATCCGGCCATCGAATGCCCAGTGGCGCTGGCGCCGCTGATCAATCCCAACGAGCACAGCTGCGGCACCGTGCGGCCCCATGGAGCGCGGGAATTGGCGCAAGCCGAGTCGGGTTTCTATTTTGCCGGCATGAAATCCTACGGGCGCGCACCAACTTTCCTGATGATCACGGGATACGAACAAGTTCGCTCGATTGCCGCCGATATCGCTGGCGACCGCGAGGCAGCGGAACGCGTCGAACTGGTGCTGCCCGAAACTGGCGTTTGCAATCGAACGGCTGCACCTGATGCGAGAAATTGCTGTGCCGGACTAGCCTTATCAGGTGTTGACGCCCATTGCGCTGCGGATGCAAATGCCAAACAGGAAACCAAGACTAAGTGCGGATGCGGATGACTCGGGCAAGGGATTTTGATGGCGCCTGAGCGAACCGCCCGCCAGCTTCCGATCATCCTGGCGCTCGGCACCACGCAGACGCTGGCGTGGGCCTCGAGCTATTATCTGCCGGCAATCCTGGCCGATCCGATCGCGCGCGACCTCGGCGTCTCCTCGAACTGGATATTTGCCGCCTTCTCGGGGTCGCTGGTGATTTCCGCCGTGCTCGGCCCACGCGTCGGCCGGCAGATCGACCTGTTTGGCGGCAGGCCGGTACTGACCACATCCAACCTGACGATCGCCGCGGGGCTCGCGCTGCTCGGCATTACTACCTCGATCCCGGTGCTGGTGGCCGCCTGGCTGTTGCTCGGCATCGGCATGGGATGTGGCCTCTACGATGCCGCCTTCGGCGCGCTCGGGCGGATCTATGGCGACGCCGCGCGGCGCTCGATCACGGGCATCACGCTGATCGCGGGGTTTGCCTCTACCGTGGGATGGCCGCTGACCGCTCTCGGCCTGGAAAGCGTCGGCTGGCGCAATACCTGTTTTGCCTGGGCACTCGCGCATATCCTGATCGGCTTGCCGATCAACTTCTTCATGCTACCGGCGGTGAAGGGAGCGAAGGCTGCCGCAGCGGTCTCAAACAAGCCGCATATCCCGATCGACCGGACCATGATCCTCCTGGCGTTCATTTTTGCGGCCGCCTGGACCGTCACCGGCGCAATGGCGGCGCACATGCCCCGGATACTCGAGGCCGCAGGAGCGACCACCGTGCAGGCGGTGGCGGCCGGCGCGCTGTTCGGCCCTGCGCAAGTGGTTGCACGCGTCATCGAGGCGAGTTTTCTCAGCCGCTATCATCCGCTGCTGTCGACCCGGCTGGCCTGCCTGATGCACCCGATCGGCGCCGCCATCCTCGCGGTCGCGGGTGGCGCGGCATCAAGCGCGTTCTCGATCTTTTTCGGTTTCGGCAACGGCATTCTGACGATCGCGCGCGGCACCCTGCCGCTGGCGATCTTCGGTCCGAAGAACTATGGCTATCGCCTTGGCCTGGTCGGCGCGCCGGCGCGGATGGCGCAGGCGTTGGCGCCGCTGGTATTTGGCCTACTGATCGATGCGATGGGAAGCCGCGTCCTGATTGTATCCTCCGCGCTCAGTCTTTCGGCGCTGCTGGCGCTATTCCTTCTGCGGCGGGAGCCGGCGGCAACATGATCAGAGATTTTGCGCGATGGGTGACCAAGCCGCCGCAAGCCTATGCGGCCTATTTCGTCGCGCTGATACTAGTTGCCGGATTGTCGTTCTACGTTGGCACGCTGCGACCCAAAAAGCCGCCCGGCATGGGTCCGCCACCCGTCGCCGCCCCGCGGAATTGAGATTCTTTGAAAGCAACCGGGACTACCAGCATGACACGCAAAGCAGTTCCTTCGATCGTCCACACAAATCCGCCCGAACTCGGCACCCCGCCCGGCTACTCCCAGATTGTCGACGTTGCGGCGAGCCGCATCATCTTCATATCGGGCCAGACCGCGCTCGATCAGGAGGGAAATCTCGTCGGCAGGAATGATTTTGCCGCGCAAGCCGCGCAGGTGTTTCGCAACCTTGCCATTGCCCTGCGGGCGCGCGGATGCGACGCCACCAATCTGGTGAAGCTGACGGTGTTCCTCACCAATATGGAAAATCTCGGCGCCTATCGCGAGGTGCGCAACCGGTTCTTTGCGTCGGTCACGCCACCGGCCGCGCCCGCGGTGACGCTGGTCGAGGTGTCGAAACTATACGGAGCGGAATTCATGATCGAGATCGAAGCCATCGCGGCGGTGTGATCCTTGCTCACGGCCGACACGGCTTAGGCTTACGGTTTGCTGGCTTCCGTCGTGGCGATCCATATTCCGGCAAATATCGCGACCAGCCCCACCAGGAGATTGGCGGTGATCGGCTCGCCAACGAGTTGGGTGGCCAGCACCCCGGCCGCAACCGGGTTGACCGTCATCGTGCTTGCCACGCGTGTCGGGGTCGCGCGCTCAAGCGCCATCACCCACAGGATGAACGCCAGCGCGCCGCCGCCAATTCCAAGACAGATGCCGGCGATCCATTGCGCCGTGCCAAGGCTGCCCAGGACTGCGACGCTGCCGGTCAGCGATCCCACCACGATCAGCCCGGCGGCGCCCGCTCCCATCCCGACCGTCAGGAAGCCGAGCGCACTCGATCGCAGGATGAACTGTCGCGACCAGACGTTATAGAAGGCCATGCACAGCACCGCGCCGGTCATGATCAGCTCGCCGCGCCACGCACCGGCCGGCGCCGCCGAGAGGCCGGACGCCAGCGCAGCAATGACGCCGAACACGGCGACGCAGACACCTATCGTCTTCCGCAGGGTCAGCGGCTCGATTCTGAGCAGAGCACCGACCACCATGGTATGGAGCGGCAAGGTCGCCAAAGCGAGACTGGCGCGGGCCGCCGTCGTAAGGCCGACGGCAATGTTATAGAGGACGAAAAACAGTCCGAAGAAGCAAAACCCGAGCGCGGCAACGCTAGCCCAATCGCTGCGCGGCGGCCATCGTACCTTCAAGAGAAGTGCGATGGGCAGCAAGCACGCAAAACCTATCCCCCAGCGCAAAATGGCGAGCGTAACGGGATCGGCATTGCCGACCAGATAGCGGGTAATCGCCGCCGCTGATCCGCCCAGCGCGCTTGAGACCAATGCGAGCGACACGCCGATCCATTGGCTCACTCCCCGCTCCTGTCTATCGCCGCAACCTCCCTCAGTCGTAAAATTCGGGTGACATCTTGAGGCCGTCGCGCTGCGCCTTGTCGTGGTTGATCCACAGCTGCGCCTTATCCTTCACCAGCGTATCCGCGATCTTCTGCATCGACGCCAGCGTCTGTTCCTTGCTGACGTTGTTTGATGGGACACCCCGGTTTTCCCAATTGCTCTTGAAGTGCACGGCATCGCCGGACAGCACGACCTCGCCGGTCTTTGGCAATTTCACCGCAAGGGACTGGTGGCCTGGGGTGTGGCCGGGCGTTGCAAGAACGACAATGCTGCCATCGCCGAAAATGTCGCGGTCGCCTTCGAGCTTAGTCACGGGATGCTCGGGCTTGAAGCGGGGCGCGTTGTTGGCGCCGGGCCACTCATATTCGGCTTTCTGGACATAGAGCATCGTGGTTGGAAACATCTCGACGTTACCGATATGATCCGGATGGGTATGCGAAATCGCCATCGCCTTGATGTCTGATGGCTTGACCCCGAGCTGTTCAAGCTGGGCCGCGAGCGTCTTCGGCCGGCGCCAGGTGACGGATTTGGGATCAGCCGGCGCGAGGCCATTCGGCATCGCCGCGACCGCATCGGGGATGCCGGTATCCCAAAGGAACCAACCCTGCGAATGCTTGATCAGATAGCAATTGTCGACAAAATCCATCGACTTGCCTTCGTTGACCCCAGGCGACCATCGCGAAATATCGCCGGCGACGCCCTCCCCGCAATTGAGAATGTACAGTTTCTCGACGCCCGGTTTGCCCGATTGCGCATAACCGGCATCGATCAGCACGACAGACAAGATCGCCGCCACGAAGCCAATTGTTCGATTCATGTTGTTCCTCCCCGACGCTTCCCGATCTTTGCGGGCGCATTGGATACCACTTTATCGTGTCCACAGCCTTGCAAACAATGGTGAGTTTCGAAACTAGCGGCACCGCATTGACAGCCGGCGCAGGTTTCGGCTGTAATAAGGCAATGGGGGCCTGCGATCCCCCCATGAGGCGGCATGCCCAAGTATCGCGTCCCGTTTCTTTCACGAGGGCGCATCCATGCCATTCCCGACTTCCATAGCAACGGACAAACTTGCCCGCCTGATCGGCACGGTGAATACGCCTGCCCTGATCGACGTGCGCACCGACGAGGACTTTGCCGCCGACCCACGCTTGATTCCCGGCGCCGTACGGCGCAATCATGAAAACACCGCCGACTGGGGCGAGGAATTCGCGGGGCGATCAGCCATCGTGGTCTGCCTGCGCGGCCAGAAACTCGCGCAGGGCACCGCGGCGTGGCTGCGGTACATCCATGTCGAGGCCGAGGTGCTCGAGGGCGGATTCGAGGGCTGGAAGGCCGCCGGGCTTCCACTCGTACCCACCTCAAAACTGCCCCCGCGCGATTCCTTGGGCCGCACCGTCTGGGTGACCCGCGCGCGGCCCAAAGTCGACCGCATCGCCTGTCCGTGGTTGATCCGGCGCTTCGTCGATCCGAACGCGGTGTTTCTGTTCGTCGCGCCCCCGGAGGTAATCGCGGTCGGTGAGCGCTTCAACGCCGCCCCCTTCGACATTGAAAACGTGTTTTGGAGCCATCGCGGCGAGCTCTGCACGTTCGACGTCATGATCGAGGAGTTCGCTCTCGCTACGGCGCCATTGCTGCGCCTGGCGACGATGGTGCGCGCCGCCGATACCGGACGGCCCGAACTGTCGCCGGAGGCGCCGGGGCTGCTGGCGGCGTCGCTGGGCCTGTCGCGGATGTACGACGACGATCTCGAACAACTCGAGGCCGGAATCGCGCTCTACGATGCCTTCTATCGCTGGTGCCGGGATGCGACCGGCGAAACCCATAACTGGCCCACCAACAAGCCGAGGCCGTGATCCGACATGGCAGCCGACGCGACGGGAATACAAAGACGATGCCGGTCACGGCATCAGCTTTGGCGGGGCCTTTTTCGGGTCTGGCTGCGCTAAGCTTCGGCGGCCATAGGGTTCAGAGATTCACCACTCCGAGTACGCGTAGCTCTTCGATTCGGCCAATTTCTGGCGCCGAAGCTGTTTCTGCTGACAAAGCTTCTGAAGGGGTCCGCTTAACGAGGTCAACGGAATATGGTGACCAAGATTTTCAAGTGCTGTCCTAACTTCGGAAATCGGCTTCGGCTTTTTGAAAAATCCGTCTTCAATAAGTTCTTCTATGTGGGCTTTGGGACCCGTTTTGGATGCGCTACGTTCGGCGCCTTTTGTCCGTACTTTGGGTGACTTTCTAATACTAACTTTATTCTCCTTGGGTTGGGACGAGCCTAACAAATCATCCAACACCCGTTGAAACGCAATTCGCTTCAAATCTGGATCTTTGACTGATGCAACCGCTCTTTCGGCCTGACCGACAATCACAGAGTAGTCTTGAGGCTCGTTCATTGGTGACCCCTAAGTGATGAAATGGCGATTGATACTTTATTTCCGATGTCTGCTTGACTAAGCCGCGATCGCGAGACGCTTACCGATCTCCACAGAACTCTTAAATCCTGCTTGGGTTAGGCGATAACCCATTTTCGGATTGCCAAAGATCGCCTTGCGATCAACAAGAGCACGCAACTTGTTTCCAAGCGTTCCTTGGTTTCGACCGACCAAGCTGGTCTTAATCGCTGCAAGCGAAACATAGTCCGGGTAGTGACTTCGAAGTAATAGAATAACTTCTTCGTCCAGAGAGACGTCCGCATGCACTAATCTCACGCCGTCAATATCTTCTACGATTTCGTCGATGGGAGCATGGAGTTGAGCGATAAGTGAGCCCGCCTCCGCCATCTTGATGCCTTTTGCCTGCCGGAGGAACTCGGCGAGAACCCAACTAGCGGCGTGATGTATATATGCGAGATCGTAGATGTTCGGATCAACCATCCCCTTGTGCACAATGTTACGACGACTTCGTAATGTGTAGATAGATCGACAAATTCGCGCTGCGCAAACCCGAAGATCACCGGGAAGCATGCTCTCGTTCTCAACATGGCAATGAAGATATTTCTCAACATCCGGCTTCAGATCGTGTGAGCCTCGCGCCAAATGCTGAAGACACTGCACGATCGTTTCAACAAACTTACCTGGTGAAGAACGACCGAGAGTCTTGTTGGAGAAATCCTGCCGAACAATCATGAAATCTTCTACGAGCTCAGCCGCCAGCTGAGCTGGAAGCATCGTCGAAAGTGCGAGCGTCAGTCGTTTGCGATCCAATCTACCCCTCCCTACGAATTAATTCTTCGACCGCTCGAATTCCCGCAGCCGTGAGCTTGTATTGTTTTCTTGCTTGTTGAGCCTTCCCAGACTTTCTCACTTGAATCACTAGGCTGGGATTGGCAGCCTTTAAAGTGTTGAAGGCCACTGTTATGTTCGCGATTTTTGCACCGATCTCCTTGAGATGATCATTGACGACCTGCGCCCCAAATTCCTCGAGCCGCTCGCAAATCTGGAACCAATAGCCGCCGACCAAAACTTTCTGCCAAGCAGTTTCGGGCCGGGCTGCGTTATAAAGCTCGGCCAAACTTCCATACGTTATGTTATCCGCGCCGTGGTCTATACGTCTGTCACCCGCCGGCGAACCGATGCCACCATCACGGTCGGCCGATCGGTATCCACCCATGCTGGACAGTCCTAGAACATTCCCAATGTATGAAAACGCTCGGTGTTGGCCCTCCAACGACAATTTCCCTAATAATTTCAACGATCCAGAGATCGCTTCCATTTCCTTCGCCATATCGACCGGCGGCTGCTTGGCCTCGTCCGCCGGCGCCGGCTTGTTTTCAGCCATAACGAACTCCCCGAATCATGAAGAGGCAGAGGATAGTTACTGCACCATATCTGTCAATCGCATACATAGCGATATCTACAAAGTAACACAATTCATTATTGGTCTTTATAACGTACTTACTCGTACTTATTCGGAGCTATTGAGAGGACTTTTCGCGTACTGGAGCCAAGTTACCTTCGAACGGTAATTTTGACCGCACGTGCGGTTCTTTGGATTCAACTGCATTTATGGCCTAAATGCCCTGCTGGTGCAGCTCATATAATGCATATATCTCAATTGTCAGTCTGCTAGTGAAGCTTGTTATCCAAATATATAGCGAAGAATAAAATACCTTTTTTTTCAGATAGATATAGCGTATATTGAAACGACAATCATATTAACGGAGTTGGGCGCATCTTTAACGTATATTGGTTAGTACCGCCAATGCTTATTTACCACCCGCGCGCGAACCGATGCCACGATCACGGTCAGCCGGGCGGTATCCGCCCGTGCTGGACAGTCCGAGAACACCCTCGATGTATGAAATTGGGCGGTGATCGTTTGCGCAGGGCGCCCGGCCCTCGGCGAGAGGTGCCGCGGGCAGTCCCTACTTACGCCGGGACGAAGCGCCTACTCCACGCCGCGCCCGAACTTGTTCGATTTCGGCAAACCATGAGCAAGCCGGCCGGCATCGGCGCGGTTGCCGCGCCAGTCCGACAATTCCTTCATCGTCATGCTCTGCTCGCGTCCCGCCGAATCCTTCCAGGAGAGCCCGCTCTTGGAATCGAAGGTGGCGACGTCCGACAGCGCAGCGCTGGTATATTTCTGCAAGCGCACCCCGCGGCCCCGCGCCATCTCCGGCACCTGATCGATCGGGAAAATCACCATCTTGTGGTTGGTGCCGATCACCGCGACACTGTCGCCAGTGACGGTCGTGATCGCGCGGGCCTCGTTCGGCATCTCAACGTTCAAGACCTGCTTGCCTTTGCGGGTATTGCCGACGCAATCATCCTCATTGACGATGAAGCCCTGTCCCTCATGGCTCGCGAGCAGGAATTTGCGTCCGCCCTTGTTGACGAACATCGACACGATCGCGGCGTCCTGCTCCATGTCGATGAACATGCGGATCGGCTCGCCATGGCCGCGCCCGCCCGGAAGCTTTGCGACATCGAGGGAATAGAAGCGGCCGTTGGTGGCGAACAACAGAAGTTTTGACGTCGTCTCGGCGAAGAACGTAAAGCCGAGTTGATCGTCGGTCTTGAACGTCAGTCCCGACAGATCGGAAACCTGCCCCTTCAGCGTCCGCACCCAGCCCTTGTCCGACACCACCACCGTGACCGGCTCACGCTCCACAAAGGCTTCCTCGATCGCGGCGAGATCGTGCTCGGGCGCATCGGCGAATTGGGTGCGGCGCTTGCCGAGCGGCGTCTTCGGCCCAAACAGGTCGCGCACCTTGCGCACCTGCTCGCCGACCTTGGACCATTGTTCGGCCTCGGAGCCGAGCAGGACCTTGATGCCTTTCAATTCGGCCCGCAGATTCTTGTCCTCGGTGCGGATTTCGAATTCCTCGAGCTTGCGCAAATTGCGCAGGCGCATGTTGAGGATGGCGTCGGCCTGGACCTCCGTCAGCTTGAATGCTTTCATCAAGGACGGCTTTGGCTCGTCCTCGTTGCGGATGATTTTTATCACTTTGTCGATGTTGAGGTAGGCGATCAGATAACCGCCGAGCACCTCCAACCGATGTTCAATCTGCACTTTCCGGTAATTGGAACGGCGCAGCAGCACGTCGCGCAAATGGTCGAGCCACTCTTTCAGGCATTCGGCAAGGCCAAGCACCTTGGGGATGCGGCCCTTCACCAGCACGTTGAGGTTCAACGGAATCCGGCTTTCCAGCTCGGTCAGCCGGAACAACGATTCCATCAGCAGCTCCGGATCGACCGCGCGCGATTTCGGCTCGATCACAAGCCGAATGTCTTCGGCGGATTCGTCCCTGACGTCGCCGACCAGCGGCAATTTCTTGTCGTTGAGCAGCTCGGCGATCTTTTCCACCAGGCGGGATTTCTGCACCAACCACGGGATTTCGGTGATGACCACGACCCAGGTGCCGCGCGCGCCTTCTTCCTGGCGCCATTTGGCGCGGGTGCGGAACGAACCGCGCCCGGTCACATAGGCCTCGGTGATGGCCTCCTTGGAATCGACGATCACGCCGCCGGTCGGAAAATCCGGACCCCGCACCCATTTCAGAAGCGTCTTCGACTTCGCTTCGGGCTTGTCGATCAGATGCAGTGCCGCCTCGCAAAGCTCGGCCGCGTTGTGCGGCGGGATCGAGGTCGCCATGCCGACCGCGATGCCCTGCGCGCCATTGGCGAGCAGGTTCGGAAATCCACCGGGCAGCACCACCGGCTCTTTCGACTGGCCGTCGTAATTGGGGCGGAACTCGACGCCGTCCTCGTCGATGCCTTCGAGCAAGAGCCGCGCGACGTCGGTCATACGCGCTTCGGTGTAGCGGTAAGCGGCCGGATTATCGCCGTCGATATTGCCGAAATTGCCCTGGCCATCGACCAGCGGATAGCGGGAGGAGAAATCCTGGGCGAGGCGCACCAGCGCGTCGTAGATCGATTGATCGCCGTGCGGATGGAACGAGCCCATCACGTCGCCGACGATCTTGGCGGATTTCTTGAACGGCGTGCCGGGATCGAGCCGCAACAGCCGCATGCCGTAAAGGATGCGCCGATGCACCGGCTTCAGTCCGTCGCGGGCGTCGGGCAGCGCGCGATGCATGATGGTGGAGAGGGCATAGGCGAGATAGCGCTCTTCCAGCGCGTCACGCAGCATGACCTCGTGGATCTCGGCCGGATCCGGCGGAATCAGTCGTTTTCCCATGGGGACGGGTTATCCGGTGCAGGCATGATGGACAAGGTGCGAATCAGCAGCCTAATTTAGGCCGCCGCGTGACGTTACGGAACCGCCGCCTTGGCGCGGTGTCTGATCACCGCATTGATAAAACCGTCGCGGGCGTCGGAATGGCCCTGCCCGCGCGGCTCCAGCACGTGGCGCAACAAAAAAAGTCCCGTCAGCGCAAAACCATCGCTCAAGTCCTGATCCGACCAGCCATTCACACCCGCTTCGCCCTGGCGCAGGAACGCCGGCAACCGCAACAGCCGGTCGCGGAAGGGCGCGCCAGCCGCCTGCGACACCGCGCCGCCGGATTTCGGCGACACATAAATCAATTCTGTGGTTGCCCCCGTTGCGACGCAGGCTTCCAGGTCGAGCCCGAAGCCAAGTTCGGCGAGCATGGCGAGTTCGAACTTGATCAGATGCGCCGCAGCTCCACCGGCATCATCGAAATCGTCCAGCGTGCGGTCGAGCATCTGATAAATCTCTTCGTGCGGATCGCGCTCGGGCAAGAGTCGCGCCAGCGATGCCAGATGGGTCACGCCATAGACCGCGTGCGAAGAGGCAAGTAGCGTCGCCGCGCGCAGCCGTGTGCCTTCGACCTGATAATAGCCCAGATGCTCGTCGAGCCGAGCCCGCCACACCGCTGTAACGCTGTTGCCCGGCTGCAGCAGCGGCCGCATCCGCGCGCCGGCGCCGCCGCGCACCAGGCCAAGGTGGCGACCGTGGCCGCGCGTCAGGAGTTCGACAATGGCTGAGGATTCGCCATGCCGTCGCACCCCCAGCACGATGCCTTCGTCGGTCCATTCCATGGGTGGAGCTTATAGGATTTCGTCGCGGGACGCAGCTGTCTCGCCGCCGTCATTCCGGGGCGATGCAACGCATCGAACCCGGAATCTCGAGGTTCCGGGTTCGCTCGCTACGCTCACGCCCCGGAACGACGACGATTATCGCTACGCGTTGAACCAGCCCTTGGCATCTCCGGTGAAGGAAAAATACAGGCCCGCCGCCGTCAGCGCGCAGGAGACGACCTCGATGGCACTGTCGAGCTCAAGGCCTTTTTCGCCGATGATCGGCACCAGCGAGACCATCGAAAGCACCAATACGGCAAACAACACCAGGCGCGGCCAGTTCTTGCGCCGTTGCGCCGCAAGGCGAACGAAGTAGACCAAGAGAAGGATCAGGCCAGCATCCACGATCATCTGCGCCATTGTGTCTCCGTCCGGTGTCCGGTCCTGAAACGCGACCGACAGCGCGTCGAGCGTGAGCGACAGATACAGCAGCGCTTCGAACCACAACACGTTCCTGGGGATCTTCATCGTTACGCCGCTGTTCCCTGATTATTGCTCGATTATTGCTCGATTATTACTTGATTATTCCTTGGGGAATTCCAGTCCCATTTCACGGTAACGGTCGGGATCGTCGCCCCAATTTTCGCGCACCTTCACGAACAGGAACAAATGCACGGGGACACCTACGATCTCCGCGATCTCCTTTCGGGATTCCGCGCCGATCGACTTGATGGTGGCGCCGCCCTTGCCGAGCACGATCTTGCGCTGGCTTTCGCGCTCGACAAAGATCGTCTGCTCGATACGGATCGATTTGTCCTTGCGCTCGGCCCAACTGTCGGTCTCGACCGTGGACTGATAGGGCAGTTCCTGATGCAATTGGCGGAAGATCTTTTCCCGCGTAATCTCCGCCGCCAGGTGCCGCATCGGCGCGTCCGACATCTGATCTTCCGGATAGTGAAACGGCCCTAGCGGCACCATCGCAGCCAGCGTATGGCGCAGATCATCGACGCCATCGCCCGACAGCGCCGAGACCATGAACGTCCTCGCAAACTCAAGACGGTCGTTGGCGGCCTTGGCAAGCGCGAGCAGCTTTTCGCGCGGAACCAGATCGATCTTGTTCAGCACCAGGATCTTCTCGTGCCGGACGGTGCCAAGCTTGGTGAGGATCGCGTCGGCTTCCTCGTCGAGGCCCTCGCGCGCATCGAGCAGCACGCAGACCAGATCGGCGTCATGGGCCCCGCTCCATGCGGTGGATACCATGGCGCGGTCGAGCCGCCGCTTGGGCATGAAGATGCCGGGCGTATCGACCAGAATGATCTGCGCATGGTTCTCAATCAAAATGCCACGGATCAGCGCGCGGGTGGTCTGAACCTTGCGCGAGACGATCGTGACCTTGGAGCCGACCAGCGCATTGACGAGCGTGGACTTGCCGACATTGGGAGCGCCGATCAGCGCGACAAAACCGCAAGCTGTCGCGGCGGGCACGGCTTCGTCCGGAGACTCATCCGTCATTGCTGCCGCCGGCGACGCCTTCGCGCGCGATCATCACGGAGGCTGCGACCTTTTCAGCGGCGCGCTTGCTGCCACCAATGCCCTCGGCTGGCGCCAACCCGGGCAATTCCACGGCAACGCGAAACTGCGGATCGTGGTGCGGCCCGGTGCGTTCAATCTCGCGGTAGACCGGGGTCGGCAAACCCTTGCCTTGCGCCCATTCCTGCAGCACCGTCTTGGGATCGCGCAGCGGCCGCCGCGGCTTGTGCATCCGCTCGGTCCAGTTGCGCTGGACAAACTGCGAAGCCGCATCATACCCGCCATCAAGGAACACCGCGCCGATCACCGCCTCGCAGATGTCGCCGAGCACGGATTTGCGCAGGCGGGCGCCCGCCCCTGCGCCTACCGCGCCGAGCTTGATGTCATCGAGCAGTGCGAGCGACTTGGCGACATCCGCGCAGCTCTCCTTGCGAACGAGATCGGCGAGCCGCTTCGACAATTCGCCTTCATTGGCATTGGGGAAAGCGCGATACAGCATGTCGGAGACAATCAATCCCAGAACGTGATCGCCGAGGAATTCCAGGCGCTGGTAGCTGTCGCCTCGCTTGCGCGAGGATTTCAGCGCGGAGACATGCGTGAAAGCCGTGGCGAGTAAGGTTGAATCGGCAAATTTGTGCCCGATGCGCGCCTCAAGCGCCGCCGTGGCGGCCTTGGCGCCGGTCTTGGAGCGTTTCTTCTTGGCTGTCGCAGGTTCACGCCCGGGGTCAGGCTGAAGGCCTGCTTCGCCAGCTGACGGTGAGGTCTTGATGTCCGGCGCGTCGTCGTTCATCGCACAATTGAGAATATGCGATTCCAGCGCACCGCGGTCGGCCAGCGCCAGAACATCCAGGCGTGCTCGCCCTCGGCGATCGAAAAGAAAATCATCTGGGCCCGGCCGACGATATTCTCAAACGGCACGTAACCCACCGCCGACAACACCCGGCTGTCGGTCGAGTTGTCGCGATTGTCGCCCATCATGAAGAAGTGGCCCGGCGGCACGGTGTAAGCAATGGTGTTGTCGTAGAAGCCGTTGTCGACGCAATCGAGCGATTCATAGCTGACACCGTTCGGCAAGGTTTCCTTCCAACGCTTGACGCGCGCCGTGGCGTCGGACCCGCAGGGGTCTTCGCCGATGAAATCGCTCAACCGCGCACGCTTCACCGGTACGTCGTTGATGTGGAGCAGCCCCTCTTTCATCTGGATCCGGTCGCCGTGCAACCCAATCACGCGCTTGATGTAGTCGGTGGAGTCATCCTTCGGCAGACGAAACACGACGATGTCGCCGCGTGTCGGCTCGGAGCCGAAGATGCGGCCCGAAAACAACGGCGGCGACAGCGGCAAGGAGTAATGGCTGTAGCCATAGGAATATTTCGATACGAAAAGATAGTCGCCGACCAGGAGCGTCGCCTTCATCGATCCCGAGGGGATGTTGAAGGGCTGGAACAGAAAGGTGCGGATCACGAGCGCGATCAAGAGAGCATGGATGACGACGCGGATGGTTTCTCCCAAGCCGCTTTCGGATTTCGTGCCGGATGTCACGCTCATGGTTTTCCTAATTCCCCGCTGCGGGTCCCCGCGCGGTGGCAGAACATTTCCCTCACGCGAATCGATGTTCGCTCCGCGTCAAGGAAATGGTCTTGGTTCTGATGTTGCGGGCGAATTCCGGATTCCCGAATTTCGCCCGGGCTCCGAATATTCCCCCGCGGCGTTTTAGACGGTTGTTGGCAACCGCGCAATCAACGGCCTCATTAAAACTTCCTAACACCCTGACAAATATGTCATTTTAGTTTTACTCGGCTGGCCGGGCGGCTGCGCGCCGGCGGCTTACGGTTTGGGGGAGGCGACCGCCGAAATTATGACGAAGGCCTGCGCCAAGGGCCAATCGTCGGTAATGCTGAGGTCGATCCTCGCCTCAAAGCCATGCGGCGTCAGTGCTTCCAACCGGGCGAGCGCTCCACCGGTCAGTTGCATGGTCGGGCGGCCACCCGGCAGATTCACCACCCCCATGTCCCGCCACCACACCCCGCGCCGGATCCCGGTTCCAAGCGCCTTGGAACAGGCTTCCTTGGCGGCAAAACGCTTGGCGTAGGTCGCGACCACCATCTTGTCGTTTTTGGCGCGGCGTTCGGCCCTGGCACGTTCGGCGTCGGTGAAAATGCGATCGAGAAAGCGCTCACCGTGACGCTCGATGACCTTGGCGACCCGGCGGATATCGATCAGGTCGGAGCCGATACCAATGATCATGCCTTGCCCGCCTGTCGCTCACCGGCGAGGCTGGGACCGCCGGCGTTCCGGCGGCCCCGGTCCATCGCGGCCCGCATCGTGCGAACCGTCTCCGCAAGGCCTGTGAACAGGGCCTCCCCGATCATGTAGTAGCCGATGTTCAACTCAACGATCTCTTGCAGTGAGGCGATCTTCTCGGCGGTCGCATAGTCGAGACCATGACCGGCGTGAACTTCGAGGCTGGCTGAACGCGCCAGCGCAGCGCCCGCGACGATACGCCGCCATTCTAATTCCGCCTTTGCCTCGTGACCGTCGACCACGGCTTCGCACCAGGCGCCGGTGTGGATTTCGATGACGGGCGCGCGCAGCTTTGCGGCCATTTCGATCTGGGCGGGATCGGCGGCGATAAACAGCGACACCCGCACGCCGGCATCGTTCAATCGGCCGATGAATGGCGCGAGCGCGTTATGCTGTCCGACCGCGTCCAGACCGCCCTCGGTGGTCAATTCTTCGCGCCGCTCGGGTACGAGGCACACGGCATGAGGCTTGGTCGCAAGCGCAATCCGCAGCATGTCGGCGGTCGCCGCCATCTCGAAATTCAAAGGTTTTGAGATTTCGGCCTTCAGCCGCGCCATGTCCTCATCGCGGATATGGCGGCGATCCTCGCGTAAGTGAGCGGTTATGCCGTCGGCGCCCGCCTCGATCGCCACCAGCGCGGCGCGCACCGGATCGGGATTACGCCCCGAGCGCGCGTTGCGAAGGGTGGCGACGTGATCGACATTGACTCCGAGGCGTAACGGAGGAGTTCTTGGCATTATGGGCTCACGGGATTTGGATTCGATTCCCTCATCCTGAGGAGCGGCGTCTTCGCCGCGTCTCGAAGGATGAGCAGCATTGTGGCCTCATGGTTCGAGACGGCGGCGCAGTCAAGTATACGCAGACTGCGTAAACTTGTCTGCGTACGCCTCCTCACCATGAGGAGATAATCCTACCCGTTGACACGCTCCACCCGTGCAACGACGGCTTTGGCGCGCAACTGGGCAATAATAGCGCTGAGATGCTTCAGGTCATAGACCTCAAGGTCGATGGTAAGCTCGGTGAAGTCGGGTGAGCGGCGGGACATGCTGATATTGTCGATATTGCCGTCGTGTTCGGCGATCACGGTGGCGACTTGGGCGAGGCTTCCGGGTTCGTTGACGTTATCGACGCGAATCCGCGCCGGAAAACGCCGCGGCGTCGAGTCGTCGACGTCCCAGCGCACGTCGAGCCAGCGTTCCGGCTGCTCCTCGAAATCCTTCAGCGCCGGCGACTGGATCGGATAGATCGTGATGCCCTCGCCCGGGGTGACGATTCCGACAATGCGGTCACCCGGCACCGCGCCGCCATTCGGCGCGAACTTGACGGGCAAATCCGAATTGATGCCGCGAATCGGAATGGCCGACGGGCTGCGTCCCGGCTCGGGCGGCGATTTCAGCTTCAGTTTGGCTGCAAGGCCCTTCTTCGCGCCATAGCGCGCGACCCGCTCCTCCTTGTAATCGGGATACATGGCGCGCGCGACGTCGGAGGCCTTCATCTCGCCGCGTCCAACGGCCGCCATTACGTCGTCGACCGAGCCGCGTGCCAGCCGCGGCAGCGCACCCTTTAATTTATCGTCGGCGTATTCGATTTTGGCACGGGCGAACAGGCGCTCCACGATGCGGCGGCCGAGGCCGGCATATTGGTCGCGTACCGCCGTGCGCGTGGCGCGCCGGATCGCCGCACGCGCCTTGCCAGTGACCGCGAGCGATTCCCACGCTGACGGCGGCGACGCCTGGGCCTCGGAGGTCAGCACCTCGACCTCGTCGCCGTTCTGCAGCTCGGACGACAGCGGCGCGAACTTGCCATTGATCTTGCAACCGACCGCGCTGTTGCCAACGTCGGTATGCACGGCGTAGGCGAAATCGATCACATTGGCCTGCCGCGGCAGCGCGATCAGCTTGCCTTTCGGCGTAAAGCAGAACACCTGATCGTGAAACAGCTCGAGCTTGGTGTGCTCTAGAAATTCCTCGGGGTTGGCACTGTCGGACAGGATCGCGATGGTGTGGCGAAGCCAGGCGAACGCATTGGATTCGCGCTTCAAGAGTTCGGTCGGCGAACCCACGCCATCCTTGTAGAAGGCGTGCGCGGCGATACCCAACTCCGCGATCTCGTCCATTTCCTCGGTGCGAATCTGCAACTCGACGCGCTGTTTGCCGGGCCCGATCACGGTGGTGTGGATCGACCGATAATCGTTTTGCTTCGGCGTCGAGATGTAATCCTTGAACCGGCCCGGCACCACCGGCCAGGTCGTGTGCACGACGCCGAGCGCGCGGTAGCAGGATTCGACGTCTCTCATCACGATGCGGAACCCGAAAATATCCGACAATTGCTCGAAGCCGACCGACTTGCGCTTCATTTTGGTCCAGATCGAAAACGGCTGCTTGCGCCTGCCATAGACATGCGCCGCCACGCCGTTCTTCTGAAGGTTTTTTGAAAGGGCGCTTTCGATCTCGCCGATCAGGTTGCGATTGCGGTCGGCCAGCGAATCCAGCCTTTGCGTCACCACCGAGTAGGCCTCGGGATCAAGCGAGCGGAACGACAGATCTTCGAGTTCTTCCCGCATCTCCTGCATGCCCATGCGACCGGCGAGCGGCGCATAGATATCGAGCGTCTCCTCGGCGATGCGCTGGCGCGCGACGGGCGGCACGAACTCGAGCGTCCGCATGTTGTGCAAGCGATCCGCCAGCTTGATCAGGAGAACACGCACATCGTCGGCGATCGCCAACAGCAGCTTGCGCAGGTTTTCGGCTTGCTTGGCCTCGCGCGACACCAGTTCGAGCCGCTTCAACTTGGTGAGGCCTTCCACCAGCGCACCGATCTCCTGTCCGAACACCCCGTCAATTTCGGCGCGGGTTGCCTCGGTATCCTCGATGGTGTCGTGCAGGAGGGCTGCGACAATGGTCGCGTCGTCGAGCTTGAGGTCGGTCAGGATCGCCGCAACCTCCAGCGGATGGGAAAAAAATGGATCGCCGGAGGCGCGGGTCTGCGAGCCGTGCGCCTTCATGGCGTAGACATAGGCGCGGTTGAGCAGATCTTCGTTGGTATCGGGATTGTAGGAGCGGACCCGTTCGACAAGATCGTACTGCCGCATCATGCGCGGGCGTGGCGATTTGGCCGGCCTGACCCCCGCCGGGTTCGGCACATCGGAAGGGGATGCCACGGCGACCGAATCGGTCGCGGCTTGCATCTGCTCCGAGCTGCGGCGCCGATACGCCATCGAATCAATACCTCGCACGCGGGACGCCGGATGCGGCCGGAACCCCAATATCATTGGGATAATCTAGTTCGTTCTCGGGCGGAGCGGCACCCTTTCGGGTCGGGAAACGCTCAATTTCGGGAACCGAGGCAGTCTAGCGCGAAAATGGCGGTCTTCCGATCAAATCGGGGACAGCCTGCGTCGAAATCCTCCGCACCTTCGGCGGATGTTAACCACGAGAATGCCAACAAAAAGCAAAAGGCCCGAACGAATGTCCGGGCCTCATGTAAGTCAGATAGCGGGCATACGAACCCCCGAGATGCAATGTGGGCGATCTACTCGTCCTCTTCGGGCTGCTCTTCCGGGGGGGCCAGGCCCTCCAGACCCTTCAGCAGCTCTTCCTCGGTCATGCGCTCGACGGCAACTTCGGTGTCGTCGGCATCGACGCTGGCACCCGCCGACCCGATCAGGGGAACCGTATCGGGCTCCGGCTCGTCGACCTCGACGAACTTCTGCAGCGAATGAACCAGTTCCTCGCGCAAATCCTCTGGCGAAATCGTCGAATCCGCAATTTCGCGCAACGACACCACAGGGTTTTTGTCGTTGTCGCGATCAACTGTAAGTTGGGAACCGGACGAAATCATGCGGGCGCGATGCGCGGCCAGCAGGACCAAATCGAACCGGTTGTCGACCTTATCAATGCAATCTTCTACGGTGACGCGCGCCATCGACTGTCGCTCCGTTGGTTGGGACGGAATATGTTGATTATTTCGGGGTAGTTATAGGGGTGGCGGTCTTTCCGCAAGACTAATTTGTGATTTGGCGCTGGCAATCTGCTCTGGTACCCCAGTCTGGGGCTAGCCGCCGACGGGCTGAACGGTCACAATTGGATGTGCGGACGGGAAAACGCTTCACTGCGTCAATAAATTCACCTTTCATTGCCGTGACCTATTATCATTTCCGGCGGCATCTATCCGTATAACTCCGCGGGGGCTTTGGCAGTATCGTTCTGGAAGATGCGTGACCGCTGCCGCTGCGCCAAAAAGGTTACTGAGTAACAACCACATGAGAACATGAATGTCCCCTGCCTCCAATAAGATCGCGCTCTTCATCGATGGCGCCAACCTCTACGCAACCGCCAAGACGCTCGGCTTCGACATCGATTACAAGCGCCTTCTCAAGGAATTCCAGAGTCGCGGAACCCTGGTCCGCGCCTTCTATTACACCGCAATCATCGAGGATCAGGAATACTCGTCAATCCGCCCGCTGATCGACTGGCTCGACTACAACGGCTACACCGTTGTCACCAAGGCAACCAAGGAGTTCATCGACGCCAGCGGACGGCGCAAGGTGAAGGGCAATATGGATATCGAACTCGCGGTCGATGCCATGGAACTCGCCGAGCATGTCGACCAGATGGTCCTGTTCTCCGGTGACGGCGATTTCCGTTCCCTGGTAGAGGCGGTGCAGCGGCGAGGGGTGCGTGTCACCGTGGTCTCGACGATTTCGAGCCAACCGCCGATGATCGCTGACGAACTGCGACGCCAGGCGGACGTTTTCACCGATCTGGTGGAACTGCAATCCAAGCTCGGCCGCGACCCATCCGAGCGTCCGGCGCCCCGCGAGCCGCGGCATCACGCGCCGCAATTCCTGCAACGCGCGACCACCATGGCGCCAAGGGGCGATGGCGACGATTTTGACGATTGAGAACGAACCCGGCGGCCCGCCGCCAGCCGTCGACACCACCCTGCTCCGCACCGAACCCGACCGGAATTGCCCCCTCTGCCCGAGGCTCGCAACCTTTCGCGAGGCGGCGCGCGTCCGTGAACCCAAATGGTTCAATTCGCCGGTACCCTCGTTCGGCGATGGCGAGGGGCGGTTGCTGATCGTAGGACTCGCGCCGGGCTTGCAGGGGGCTAACCGCACCGGCCGACCCTTTACCGGCGATTTCGCCGGCGACCTGCTCTACGCAACCCTCATCGAATACGGCTTTGCCAGGGGCGTCTACCAGGCGCGACCCAATGACGGG
>Ga0137407_10000353_pt1 | contig 32561 bp, 10 predicted proteins | sample CZOMad2_2_16fung_FD_108410 | JGI IMG/M metagenome (GOLD analysis project Ga0137407, IMG submission 108410) | Vadose zone soil fungal communities from Angelo Coast Range Reserve, California, USA - CZOMad2_2_16fungal (Illumina Assembly) | ecosystem: Environmental > Terrestrial > Soil > Vadose... | reverse complement strand
TTATCGAAATAATTTCCTTTTGCCTGATTACATCAGTCTGCAAATTCTTTCGCTAAAGTAGGAAGAACTTCAAATTTTCTTTCTTTATCTTTCTTTTTAATATCTAACAACTAATATCTTATAGTATATGTATATTTAATGTGTAATAGATATATAGTATATTTATTTAATGTGTAATGTGTAATAAATATATGTATGTATATTTATTTAATGTGTAATGTGTAATAAATATATGTATGTAATTATAGAATATGTATGTTATTATAGAATATATAATTATTTATAATCTGTACTATAATATTTATAATCTATAATATATAATATATATAATAATAATATGTAATATATCTATATAAAGTATAATATGTATAATCTGTACTATAATATATATAATGTGTATATAATATTAATAATCTATAATATATAATAATAATATGTAATATATCTATATAATGAATAATATGTATAATTTGTACTATAATATTAATAATCTATAATATATAATATATAAATATGTAATAATAATATGTAATATATATCTATATAATGTATAATATGTAATATCTAATAATATATAATATGTAATGTATAATCTGTATGTAACATATAGTCTATAATTTATAATATTATAAGATGTATAACAATATATACTTAAATAATATATTCTATATATTTAATACTAATAAATATTTAATGTATTAGCTCTATAATAATAAATAATTACTAATAATAACTAATAGATATCTCTATATAATATAATTATAAATAATAGTAATTTCTTTATTGATATAATAATTATAATCTCTGTCTTATTTAATAAATCTATTAAATCTATTAAATCTATTAAATCTATTAAATCTATTAAATCTATTAAATCTATTAAATCTATTAAATCTGAAATAGTAATTATATTTTTATATTTGTTATATTTAAAATATTCTTATATCTGTACTATGATAATATTAATTATATCTTTAATATCTACTAATATTTTTTTTTATAGTTTATAATTTATAATTTATAATTTATAATTTATAATTTATAATTTCTTATTAAAAATATGCAAATATAAACAGTATCAGCAATCAAAAGATTTATACTTCTACCAATATCTCTTTAATAAATATGTTATTATCTTTTTGTGTCGCAGTTCCTATCATAATTATTTCAAGTTCCACAGTCCTTCGTAATTAGTCAGCTAAACCCCTTAATATACATGCTTCAGAAGAATTCAACATTCGTAAGCTAAACCCCTTAATCTGCAATCTTCCTTCTTCGTTCTTCGTTCTTCGTTCTTCCTTCTTCCTTCGTAATTCGTAATTCATCATAAATTATTCGTCATTCGTCAGTCATCATAAATTATTAGTCAGCTAAACCCCTTAATCTTCATTCTTCATTCTTCATTCGGAATTACTAGTTTCGTACCTTGGAAAATTTTATATTTTTTTATGAATAATTTTAAATAATTAATAAACATTTTTTTTGTCTTTGTCTTTGTCTTATAAAGTGTTATATAAAAATAAAAATAATCAATTAAAATAAAGCCGTATGGCAAAAAAATAATCAAGGAAGCCGTTCCCATTTGTAAAAAATCGATGAAAAAAATCGATGAAAAAAAAAGAAAAGCGAAACAACAAAAACGCACGGCACGAAATTACCTTTAAATAAATTAGATACTAGAAAAATTACTAGTGGTTTTCATGCCAAATTTAATTAAATTTATTTTACAGATGGTAATTATTTAACAACTATGCATCAATTATTAGTAAAACAAAATTAAAGATAATGTATCATAAATATTTAAACCTAATAAATTTGAAGAATATGTAAAAATTAAAAATAAAGAAAATAAATAATTTGTAATTCCGCAAATTCCTATTGCATTTACTTCAACTGAACAGGAGAAATTTCTATTTTAAGCCGTACATTTAAATCTAAATTTTTTATAAATTATTAATTAATAAAGCAATTAAATATGAGCCGGACGTTTTTTCGGTTTTTCAAAATAAAGCCGGGCCGTACGGCACGGCAAAAAAATTAACAATTACTTTAAATTTACACATGATTTAAAAATAAATTATTTTATTATTTAATTAAAAAAAATTCAGCCATCCGGATTATATTCGCCGTCCGTTTTTTGTGGTTTTTTTGTTTGCCTTACTTATTAAAATTATTAAAATTATTAAATTATTAAAATTATTAAAATTATTAAAATTATTAAACTTATTAAATTATTAAACTTATTAAATTATTAAACTTATTAAAAATGCGCCGTAGGTGGAGTTGTTTAGAATGTTTAAAATAAAAAAAAAGACATAAAAAAAGACATAAAATCAATTTCGCATAAAACCAGCATAAAAAGTTAAATTAAATCAAATTATAACGAATTTTCTTTAAAGAATTTTTCTTTAATAAAGCAATTAAATAGACCTTTAAGGAGGGAGAGGAATAATGAAAATAATGAAAAAAAAAAGTAGCACAAAACCAGCATAATTTATTTGGTTATTTTGTTGCAAAAAATAATAAAAACAAAAGGCTGCCGTACGGCAGAAAGAAAAATAAAAATAAAATTAAAAATGTGGTTTTAAAAAAAAAAAGCTTTGTCGACTTACTAAATCTAATGAAAAGTAAAAGTTCAAATTTTTTATTCTTAATTTCTGTTATTCTGTTATTCTTTAATTATGTTAATTATGTTATTCGATTTTTATCTGACTAATAAACTAATAAACTAATAAACTAATAAACTAATAAACTAATAACTAATAACTAATAACTAAAAAAAAAGTAATTATTTATTCTTCTATTCTTCTATTCTATTATATCTTTTATATCTATAAACTATAATAAAAAATAAATACTAAATTATAATAATCGGCGCCTTACGGCTTTTTGGTTTAATTTTTAGCCGGGCCGTACGGCACGGCGCCGGATAAATAATAAAAAATAAAGTAAGGAGTCGAGAGAATTCGAATCTCTGATTCTGTAAGAAAAGTATTAACAGTACTCCGCATTAACCACTCTGCCACAACTCCGGGGAAATTTATTATTTAAGCTATTTATCAAATTTTTCAAATTTATCAAATTTATCAAATTTATCAAATTTATCAAATTTATTATTTAAAGCTATTTTACATTTTATTATTTAATCAATATTTTGAAATATATTCTTTTAGCTATATTTTTAAATTTATAATTTTTAGCTATATTTTTAAATTAGTTATTTTTTTCTATATTTTGAAATTAGTTATTTTTTGCTATATTTTTAAATTATTTTATTTATTTTTTTGCTATATTTTCTATGCTCTATGCTTAAAGTATTAAATGATTTAAATGATTAAATGTTAAAAAAGTACTAAAATTTATGTTTAGCCTTATTAATTAGGGGTTATTTGATTCGAACAAATTTCTCTTACGTGTAAAATAAGCGCTAGAAACCAAGGTCAGCTAAACCCCTCCCTCACTTTTAAAATTATTAAAAAAGATTAATAATTTTCTGATCTTATAAATAAAAAAAATAAAATAAATAAATAAACTAAATAAACTAAATAAAATAAATAAAATAAATAAAATAAAATAAATAAATAAATAAATAACTAAGAATAAATAATCGCTGTACGTCAGAATATAAGTTTTTGTTGATTTGTTGATTTAAAATAGTGTTAGTTCTAGATATTAGATACTAGATACTAGCTACTAGATACTAGCTACTAGATAAGTTCAAAAAAAAAAGTTATTTTCCAATTTTTCAATTTTCTGCCGTAAGGCAGCCGGACGGCGCAATTTTCCAATTTTCCAATTTTCCAATTTTCCAATTTTCCAATTTTCCAATTTATACAATCATCTAAGTAGTTAGCAAATTAGATTACCTTTGAATATTATGTAACTATTATGACAGGCGCGGATCGAACGCGCTATCTCTCACTCCCAAAGTAAGCGATTCACCAATTTATCTTCTGTCATCCATGTAAATCTCTAAATTTTTAATATTTAATTAAGTTATAAGTTTTTTAAATATTCTTTTATTAATTACGTTTGGATAATTACATTTTAATAATTACGATTTTCTAATTTAGAAATTTCGAAGCTGATACTTCTTATATATTATATAATTAGATTTATAAATTAAACTTTGTTAAACCTTAAAACGCACTCTCCCTCCTCCGTTTTTTTTGTTTTTTTTGTTTCTAAATATAAAAAAAAAAGACAAAGGTCTTCCCCTCCCTCCTGCACCTGTGTACAGGGAGGGGGGGGGAGAAGGGGCAGGAGGAAGGGAGAGGCAGAAAAAAAAAAATTTAAAAATTAAACCTTAAATCTTTCCTTTCTCAAATCTCAAATCTCAAATCTCAAATCTCGAAGATCGTTTATTCTTCAATATAAAGATATAAAAAAATATACATTATTATATTAATTATTATTTTTATATTTATATTTATATTTATATTTATTCCGTCAATATTAAACATCAAGTCATTTAAATAAATTAGTAAGGCTAAACTACATTTGCCTCCTATCAAGAAATAATCTATTTCTTATTTGTCAATATTTAACTCCCTATTTGGTTGGGGTTGTTAGCTCTTTAAAACTCTTAACTTTCTGAATCCAGGTTAACATTACTATTATTTATTATGTTATTTTAAAAATAAAAAATAAATTTTAATTATTAATTATTCCAGTAATTTTCTTCGATCAATATTAAAAATCTTCTAACGTTCTCTCCCTCCTCAGTCTACACAGGTGCAGGAGGAGGGAGAGGTTTAAAGATTCAAAATACAAAATTATATATTCTGAATAACTAATTTCTTGACTCTCGTCAGGGAAAAGTTAAACAAAATAAAGTTACGGAAAATATACAAAAAATAATAGGTAGTAAGAAGCAAAAAATCTCAAATAAAAAAAAGAAGAAAATTAAATATTGATTGCTTAGTATCTAGAGGTTAGATTCACGCTTTATATTCCATCAGCATTTATCTATTATGTTTGTGGCTACCCAACTATGCCAGTAATACTCCAAGCCTTCCGTCTATAAACCTTGATGCTCCTCACACTTCCAGTAATATATCCGCTGAATTATATCAAATGAGTAGATAATATATACTAACACTTTAACTATTACTACATTATAGTATTTATTTAAATATATAAAATTTCACTGAAACCTGATCTCTACTTTTCCAGAAAATTTGCTTCCCTAATCGAAGTTTTAATTTTTCCTTATCAATATAAACAACCCTTCTGTATCCCTTTTCTCCTATAGCCCAACAATTGGTACACTAGTGAAACACAGCCTATTGATCCTTTCGTACTAGAAGGTCTACCTCTTTTTACTAATCTTTGCCAATGAAGATAGGGCTATTAAATTTATATTATTTTAAAATTAGATATTCAATTAATCTATCAAATATTATAAACCTAATTGGAACTATATTTTTATTATTAAAATTTATATTTATAATTTATTAAAGAATTTATCTAATAATTTACAATTATAATTTATATAAATAAAACACGTATAGTCTCTGAAAAATTTATACCGAGCTAAATGCGAAAAAAGCAAAAATTGTTCGGCGTTGATTTTTTTTGCTGATAATTTTGTTAGATTCTTTAAGATTATTACTTTAAGCTTTATTAGCTAAACTAGTACTTAAATAAAATTATATTAAGTTTTCAGCATTTAGTGTTTTTTTAGTATGGCCCCTATTTATATTTTAATAAGTTATAAATATGTTAATTAGATAATCATTAATAATTTGTAAATTAATAATTAATAATTAATAATTAATAATTAATGAGCAGAAAAACAAAAAAAACCATAGGATTTTAGTTGTATTCTAAGTTATAACTTTCCCTTAAGGCGGGATGATTTGTTAAAATTAATTATACGAGAATCCTCTGACCATACTGACTTTATATTTTACGGGAATCCTGCGTGCTTTCAATCAAATAAATCTCATTTTATCTAATCTTATACCTCTCCTTCCTTCTGTGTATTTTTTTTTTATATTTAGAAACAAAAAAAACGGAGGAGGGAGATTACCTGCAATTTCACCTAATTTACGAACTATCTCTTTCTACTATAAAAAATATTGCCTGCCTTACGGCAAAAATTTATAAGCTAAATTATTTTTTTTATAAAGATTCTACGTATAGTCTCTGAGGTAAATAAAAGATCTTCTGATCTTACCAGCTGGTTATCCACTTAGTTTTTCAACTTCGAAAAACAGATTACAACTTATAAATCTTAACTATAATTATTAAGTACTGTTTTTTGATTATTATATGTCTTTATATCTTATAAGATGTACTTCCAGCTTACAGTAGATTTTACCGACGCAAGTCATTTTAAATTTTTTATATTTATATTTATATTACATTTACATTTTTATTTATATTTTTGGGGCTTAACATTTTGTTCAAAATTTTACTTTTACACTATATTTTTTTTTATACAATAATACAAGAATACAATTATACAATTATACAATTATACAATTATACATTATACAATATCAATAAATACGAAATTCGTAAATATTAAAGAGTAATCAAGGGTTAGAGTATGTGTTAAAAGTTTTGTGATATACATTCTTATTACTTGTTGAAATGTGAACAAAGGTAAAATATATTTTGAAAAAATATAAATTAAACCTAGTAATGTTAAGAATGAAAAAGTAAATTTGATTAAAAAGATGTATTTTTCGGATTTGACATCCAGCTTTATTTAAGATACAAATCTATTAAAAATTAACAGATACAAATCTATTAAAAATTAACAGATACAAATCTATTAAAAATAAAAATTAGGGCAAAAAAATTTAAAACTGATGTTTTTCCCATACGTCGTATTAAACCCAACTCGCGTCAAGACTATGATCTGTAAAGATTAAATTAAAAATTATGTTAAATCTATATTTAAATTAATTTATACAAGAATTCATAGCATTGGACTATATCTTTAACCTATTAACTATATATTAATAACATTAATTAGTAATATAAATAAAATTATAAATTTTATAGATTAGTAGCTTAAAATACGAATAGTCTCTGAGGAAATAAAATTAAAGCCGGACGGCAAAATTAATTAAAAATTTCCTGCTGGTTAACATTTTATTTAAAGATAATTATATATAAAAAAAATACTGCCGTAAGGCGTAAAATTAAGAAACTATTTAACTATTAAAAAACTATAGTTATTCAAATAAATATAATAAGAATAAGAATAAGAATAAGAATAAGAATAAGAATAAGAAAATAGCTAAAAAAACAAGAATCCTAAATAAAAAGCAAATTTTATTAAATATAATTTTAATGTTTTCCAGCATATAGTATATTGTAAAATCTAATATTGCTATTAGACTGGGTACATTTATTTTAAGTGCCCTTTTAATCGGCGAACAGCCGAACCCTTCAAAGCTCCTACTCCTCGAGGAAAGGACGAGTCGACCAAAAATGTTTAATGTTTTAGCTCTTTATCTAAACATCCACTTTTCACAAAGTGGTTCAGACTATGTCATCAACTGTTAAGTTGTTGGGCATTCGTGGTAGAATTATTGTCATTCTAGGAACAACTTGTCTACTAGTCTTTGAACGTTCTAAATTTCTATTTTAAACTTAATAGAATTTATCTTCGCTTCAAATTTCCTCTAAAATATTTTAAGAGAATTCTTGAAATTAACCCAATTTAAATATAAAAATTATTTCTAATTTAATCGACATTTGACTATCGCAATAAATAGTCCCAATAAAATATCTGCCGTAAGCAATACTGAAACTATTTATAAGATCATATTTTTAATCAAAACTTAGAGTAGATAAGTTTTATTTTGATCTTTAGCGTATGATCGTTGAAGAAATAAAAATTTTTTCTTGCTGATTACTAAATTTTACAAAATCTATTACAAATTAAATTGTGTAATTATAATATTTAAAAAATAAGGACAAAATATTTTGTGTTTGTAAACATAATAGTGTTCGAGCAAATAGCTAACTTCTACTTAAATATTGCTATCTAAATTCCCCTAATGCAAACAAACTTAAAAAAATAAAAATTAAAATTAAAATTAAAATTAAAATTAAAATTAAAATTAAAATTAAAATTAAAATTAATATATTTTTACAAAAAAATTTGCATCATTATACAGTGATCCTGTATAAAAAAGGTGCCACAGGTTATAAAACAAAAATTAAACGTTTTCAACGAACCGTAAAATAATATTTATAACTTAGACTATATCTTTACGTTATTATTTTTTTTATATAATTATATAATAAGTTTGAATGTATAGTCGTTGAGGAAATAAATTTCCTGCTGATTTAACTTTAAAGAATAAATATTATTCATTTTATCTTTTCTGGCACAATTATTTATAAAATGATTTATTTTAATATTCTCAATAAATTAAGAAATAAATAAATAAATAAATTATAATGATGAGCAGATAAGTTATTTTAGCATATAATTCAATTTGAAGTGTAATAACACTTAGCCCGTATCCTTAAGGATTTTTTTTTGAGCATCCAAGACAATGTGTACTCTCTCCGGATATTAGCCTGTTATCCCTAGCGTCAAATAAGTTATTTTTTCTGCCCTTACGGTTTTATAAAATATAAAAAAAAAGGAGACGCAGAATTTTCATAACCTATTTGGACTTTTTCATCAATCTTTACTAATAATTAATAATTAATAATTAATTAAAATTAAATAAAGAATGCATTACGTAAAGTCTCTGAAGCTTAATTAAATTAGCTTGCAAATTAGCTTATTGTAATAAATTAAAACTATAAATAAATAATAAATAATTATTAAAGCTTTCTTGCATAAAGTAATATTCTAATCTATTCTAGAAATTTAGAATTCTTTAGGTCACTTAATCATTTCTATTGAATTAATTTTGTTTTTTTCTTAGAGAATGACCAATCGAACTTTTATTTATTGTTCACCGATTATTTCCATACAATAGCGGTGGTTCACTATGCCCGTCTTGCGACCCTGATTGTCTTATCAGACTCTCAGTCAAATATACTTACCCCATTGCGGCTTACGTAACCTTTTACTGGTTAATTGATTTCCTTTCATTTTCTAGTATATCTTTAATCCGAATCTTTTGATAATTATGCTTTCCCTAAATATCAAATAAATTTAATATTTAATTCGTTGCCCCGCACACTTAGTTTGGGAGAACGGCAATAAATTTTTTGTATAATCCCAACAAATAACTACCGCTAAATAGCTAAATGTTACACTTAAAATAAAAATAAAAAATATTTAAATAATAAGCAAGGATAAATTTTTGTTTGATCTCTGTGGATGTACTTTGCTACTATTTCAAAGACGACCGCCCCAGTCAAACTGCCAATTAGTCAGCTGTCCCTCATTCCATTTAGAAATTTAAGGTTAACATCAACCCAATAAAAGCTTTAAGGTCTTCCAATTTTTGTCATTCGACATACCTAATTACTATTAGCTAAGATTGTTCTAGATCGACGTGGTGACTAACTACAGTAGAAGTTGCTAGGGTCTGTTAAGGCTAAATAATATTTTACAATATTAAATCCTTTAAGAACTGTACGTGCTACTTTCATAGCATACAGCTCAAGCATTTATTCTAAATACCAATTCAAAGTCAGCATCCTTTCAGATTAGTTAAAAAATAACCTATTCTTATCATTACAATAAGACATTTGCTTTTTGGAATTTCCTCTACCCACTAACAGTTATATCACTTCTCAATGATAACTCCAAATTATATATTATAAAAAATTTGTTTGGATATTATTGGGTTTACCTAGTTCCTACAAAAATACTTTAATAAATCACTTAGGACTACGCTATACATAAACTGATTTATGACCCATTAAGAAAAATACGGGAACATTTTTCTACATCTAAATTTATGCTTCTAACGCGCATTCACATTAAAGTTGTCCTTATGATTCTAGCTCTTGAAGTATATAAATATTCGAAGAAATTATTAATACTACACAGGCTTTATGCTTTTAAAATTACTCTTAACGCATACTGTTTGAGCTCAGATAATGGATTATCAGGAGGTTTTTCGCCACATTATTTTTGTAAATTTATCTAGTCGCTATTTATAATTTCAATATCATATTAAAATAATTTTAGTTAGTTCTTTTTATCTTTCTTTTTTTAATGAAATAATTACCTATTAAAAAGGGGTTAAATTGATCAATTTCTTAATGTTATGCCTCTCCCTCCTCCTGCACCTTCTCTTCCTTCCTTCTTGTACAAAAAGCAAGAGTAAGGAAAAGACCTGTGTAGACGGAGGAGGGCGAGTGCTTTTACAATTTTAGTGATTTTATTTCAATCTGGTTTGATTAATTCTTTTCGTTTACTTATTCCAAATCTACCGGAATTCATTTGTCATGCCTCACCCTCCTCCTTGCACCTTCTCTCCCTTCCTCCTTGTACAAAAAGCAAGTGGAAGGAAAAGACCTGTGTAGACGGGAGGAGGGGGAGTGCTATTTTAATCATTTCTTCTAATCCTGTTCTAGTTAAATGTGCTTTTGATTTTCTTAATTCACAGAATTTTTTAAAATCTAAAAAATCTTTTTGTTTTTCTGTAAATAAAGGATACTTTTCGAATAAAGGAATAATTGAATCTAGATTTGAATTCACATATTTCCCACATCCTACTATATTATCGTCAAACTTGCTAACTTCGTCCGCTTTTGATTTGACATTTTCCAAGTTGGTTATATCACTTATTTTTGGACTAATCGATCCATTTTTAAAAAACTTTCTAATAGCCTCAAGAAGAGCAAGATCGTGTAAATTTTGATCTATACTTAAATTCGTTTGAATAACGACTTCTAATCTATTTTCTGCTTTAACTTTCAATCCAATATTAGCATTAAAACATCCTTCGCCATCAACAAAACCTTGAATTCAAGCTGGATGAATTTTAATATCTTTATTATTTAAACTATTAAATTTATCATCAAAAGATCTACCTCTATTCATACCTCACCCTCCTCCTTGCACCTTCTCTCCCTTCCTCCTTGTACAAAAAGCAAGTGGAAGGAAAAGACCTGTGTAGACGGGAGGAGGGGGAGTACCTTTTTTAAGTTTTTTTATTTCATCTAAACCTTCAGCAGTTTTATGTGCTCCAATTTTAAATAAAGTAAAAGCTTTTTTAAAGTCATCAAAATTAAGTTTTTTAGAAGAAAGTAAAGGATATTTTGAAAAATGAGGAATTACTTTTAATTCAATGTCTTTTAAATTCCTAATTTGAAATTTCAAAGTTTTAGATTTTTTATTATCTGTAATAACTGCTCCACAATTAAAAAAAGTTTCTAATTTATTTAACATTTTTCTTGAATAATCTCTTTGAGTAACTTTGTAATAAAACCGAATTTGTTCTTTATTATTTGGTAGCTTATATACAGAAATATAAAAATTTCCTTCGCCATCAGTTATACCATTAACATAATTTGGATCTAATTTATCTTCATCATTATTATTTGTATCTTCTGATTTTGAATTAGCTGATTTTTGTGCTTTGTTTAATAATTCTTTAAATGAAACAGATCAATTATTTACTTGGTTATATAATACAGGTAAATTATTTTGTTCTTTGTATAAAACAGGTAAATTAGATGAGCAAAGAATAAATGACACATTAGATAGATATAGATTTGTACAATCATTAGAATTTGCCATATCAAATAAAATTAAAAAAATTGGTAATGCAGTAATAAAAAAAAAACAAAATATTTTGTTTTGAAGGGCAACAATTTTGTATACATTTGTATACGTTATAAGGAATAATTTATTTGTAATCATTAAATTTTATATGTGTAAGAAAAAAAACCATGTTAATATGTACAAAATCTGTACTTTGCTCTATCAAAGGTCTTCCCTCCCTCCTGCACCTTCTCTTCCTTCCTTCTTGTACAAAAAGCAAGAGTAAGGAAAAGACCTGTGTACAGGGAGGGGGGGGAGAAGGTTAGGGGATTAGCCTTCTCTGACCCGAATGTATTCCTTATAACATTTTAGCTTTGGCTCGGACGGGTACAATTTATACAAAAATTTTGACTAGTTACATATAAACTATTCTAACTTTTTACTATTTAAAAATAATAATAATTAGAATATAAAAATAATAAATTAACTAGCATAACATTATTACTTTAACTAAAATTAAATTTAAAGATATTAATACTATCTTTATATTTAACCAAAGATTCCCGTCCCCCAGCGGCTTCACAGGCATCTGAACCTGGATTTCAATTTCACTGAGCAAGTTATTGAGACAGCGAAGCCATCGTTAAATTATTTATACCAGACCACATTTAATGGCCAATTTATTTTGCTACCTTTGGATCCTCAGTATTAAGACCGCTATTAACACAGACTTTTGATTGGAAACAGTTTCCTATAACCTTTCTTTCATTACTGGCATTGGGCAAACTTCAATCTCTATACTACCATTTACATGATTGCAGAGATTTGTGTTTTTAGTAAACAGTCGGGGCTTCCGATTTTGTGACCCTCTACAAGTTTTACAAAATTGCTAAAATAAAAAATAAAATTTTGTATCAAATAGGTCCCCCTTGTCGTCAAACTTATGGGGGGTTTTTGCCGAGTTCCTTAATAACTTTTAGCTCAACGCCTTAGTATTCTCTACCAACGAACCTGTGTCGGTCTTGGGTACGGTAGTCACGACATTTTTTAGAATACAAAATTATAAAAACCTTATTCATGTGATTTCTATAATTTTTCATATGCTGAAACAAAAAAAAATTTGTTCATTTTTTTGATATTACTCATTAAATTTATTGGATTTAACCTAACGGATAAAAAATTAAAATTTAGGATTAAAATTATTCGATTAACAGAATTAATAAAAGAATTAAAAAACTAAGATTAAAACAATAAGCTTAATTAGGTTAATAAATTTAAGAGGAATAAAAACATACTTACGATTTATCAAATCGAACTCTGTCATCTTACTCAAATATATTTTTTTTCTTCGACTGCTTATTTAATTTAGGTTAAATCTTGTTCATTATTTATGTAACTAAAAAACAAAAAAGATTAGTTTTCAGGATTTATCTATAATAAATATCAAACTAAAGTATTATTATTCCTTTAACTGGTTCAATAAATTGCTATCTTATTACTGAAGTTCATACAACTAATTTATTAAGTGATAAAGGTAATCTTAAAATAAATTTTTAAATTATTAACAGGGCAATAGTAGATATTAAATAACCAAAAAAAAATTAAAAATTAAAATTAAAAATAAAATTAATTTTTGTTATTTGTTAAAGAAATATCGCTTAGTCATTAATTTCAAGTTCCATTAATTATACTATTTAATTAAAAACATATAATTTTCTAACGCTGGACTTTCTAAATCTTAACTCATCAGCCAAAACATTTGTTTTAGTCCTTAGAGACCGCTCTTCTGCGCAGGTGTATTAACCTTTCTCTGGCATCCCTCTCGTATTCGGCGAAAAGGATTATTACCCTTTTTTCGTTACTCATGTCAGCATTATCGCTTCAGTTAACTATAAACAATGAAACACTGTTTAATCTCTGTTTTGACTGAATGTTCTATTACCTTAGTAATGAATAAAATATATTGTGAATTATTCAAAACCAACACGATATCGGTTGATTATTTAAGACCCGGAAATTTTCAGTGCTCCAATCCTAAGGTTGATGCGTTGTTATACGTTCTTTAATACCGATTAGCCACCCAAGGAGGTTCCTAAAGAAATTTAGAAATAAATTTTTTCTTTTTCTTTTTCAATAGTTTTCACTATTGTTCAGACTATGTAATCATTAAATTAATAACTAATTCAATGTAGGGTTTTCGTGGAAAGATTCTTATATCATTATTAATAATTATAATTATATTATATTACATATATATTATATTTACAAATGAATTTACTTTCTAGTCGTTGAACGTTTTCACTATTTTTTTTTAATTTAATAGTAAACTTCGATGCAAATTTTCTCAATATTATACTTTATTAAGTATAATAAAAATTTAAGATCTTCTTGCAATTTACCCTATTTATCATAATTAACTTATTCTGATCGCTTACGCTTTTTTTGGTCTTTTCTTTTTTTGCTTGTTAAAATCAAAAAACAAAGAAAAGAAAGCAAAAAAAGAATAAAAAAAAAAGAAGCTAATTAATTACGGGGCTATTTTTATAAACCCTTACTAATATTAAAAAACATAAAAATTTGCGCCATCAGTTTTTTTTGGTTTAAAAAAAATTAATAAAAAAAAAAGAAATAAAATATAATTTTAAATGCTAAATGAAATTAATGTAATACAATTCCTTCAGTTCCAAATATCAAATAAAGGGGGTTAAAAAGTATATTTTTTGTTTGATTCTTATTTTTTTGAAGGGGGGTTAAAAGTATATTTTTTGTTAGATTCTTATTTTTTTGAAGGCTAAAATTTTAATATTGAAATGCCAATACCTGAACTGAAGTTAAAACTTTAGTTAAATCAGGGTAAGCTATAATAATGGTAAAGTTAAAAACTTTATTCATCTGAGTGAATATTTTTTAATAACTTAATGTACTCTGCTTGAGGAATATTTCGTCGTTTTCCAGATTTATTTGCATTATATGCTAATTCCACAATTTCCAATTTAGTTTTCAATGTTAAAGGTTTTTCATTTTTAATCATGAAACAAACTTGTCTAAAGATAGCGTAGTGTCCAGCTCTTTCAGAAAATATAGGGTTTAAATCCATAAATGGAATAATTTCTTCTATTAATTGTTTTAACCCATAAACCATATAACTAGAATAAGTGGGTTTATCTGGTTTAACTGAACCAACATTATTAAACAGTCCTTTAATTTTTGTTAATAAAGGAATAGTTGCTGTGTCCATTGTAATACTAAAACCTGGTCTTATTCTACCTGTTTTTTCAAATGTAATTCAAAAGCAACCATCTCCATCGATTATTCCGGCTAGATTATCATCTGTAACTGGAGTGTCAATTGTATTTTTAGTATTTTCTATTAATGGTAATTTAGAGCCATTTGATACCCCTAAAACATCATAAATTTCATCAATTCGTCTCCCTCCTCCTGCACCTTCTCTTCCTTCCTTCTTGTACAAAAAGCAAGAGTAAGGAAAAGACCTGTGTAGAGGGAGGAGGGAGACTTCGTTCAGGAGTTCTCACAGTTACTTTATTCATAGAAATTGCCTTTTTTACAATATCTTTTTGTCATTCTTTATTTATGTTATTCTTATTGTTAATTTTTTCATTAATAATAAGTTTGAATAATTCAAAAGCATGAAGTTTCGCACAAAAAAGTGGGAATAAGTTAAAATGAGGAATTATAATATTTAGTAAATCATCTGTTTTAGTAACTGTGAAATTAGCTGTATGATTTGGTTTATTTATTGTTACGCTTCCGTTTTTTTTGGTTTTTAAAATAATAAAAAAAAAAGAGCAAAATATTTACAAATTTCATCCAAAACAAATTTTGAGGTCAGATCAGCTGTAATTACAAAAACCGGTCGAAAGATAAGTGATTTTACAGCAGTTATTACAATACCACAAGAAAAAGATCCATCAGTTTGAGTTAAACCAGTAATATAACCAGGCGTCAATTTAAAATTTTTTTTTTTTTGGTTCATTGTCATTGTATTTTTTGTAGCATTTTTATTATATTTTTTAAAAATAATATTTACAGAATATAATGTTATAATTATTTTAACTTGAGTTAGGGGGCTAGCCTTTCAAGTGACGTGGGAACATTCTCCAAGTCGAACCAGTAACTTTCTAATTATACGCAAAATAAACAAAGAATGTAAATATTTAGATGGTAAACATAGAATTCTACTATTCTTTAATCATAAAATTCTATTTTTTAAAAGTCAATTATTTTCATAATTGGAAGACTATGTCATTTTCAGATTATAATATTAAAGTTAAACATTATAAAAAGAAATTCAGCGTTATAGTCGTTGAAGATTTTTAATATTTCTTGCAAATAACCCATTTAAACATATGTTTTAATTTACTAATTTATTTAATTAATCAAAACATCTTTAGGGATTTTTAGCATATAGCTAGAATTTTTTGTTTATTTTTTTTGAGCTCAGTGGTGAAATAAAAATCTAAGCTCAATAGTCAACTGTATTCTTATTGTCACATCCTTAATTTCACTTAATAATCATTCGGGACCTTGATGCGTGTTAACGGCTGTTTCCGTCTTGACTGTGCAACTTAGCTTGAACAGTCTGAATATCTATCATAAAATTGTATCTAATTCCGAGATTCGTTTCCAAAGGTAAGGTTTTCAAGGCCCCCGCAAATTGAACGCATACTAGTTATTTCTTAGTTAATTTAAAATTAAAATAAAAAATGTATATGAATAAAAAATTTATCTTACTCCTTCTGCACCTTTGTTGCCAGAGGCTGGAGGATTGTTATACAAATAATATTCATAAAGCTAATAATTGTCGGGAATTACCGTGCTGTACATCGATAAATCTTTGATAGACTCTATACTTAAATATATTTCATAGAAAACCAGCTAGCAGTCTTCAGTTAAAATAAATTATATAAATATAAATCTAAATCTAAATCTAAAATCTAAATATTAATATTAATATAAAAAATATTTTTATACTAAAAGACTCTATCTTATCTGTTTCAATTTATTTATTTGATAAATTAAAAATTAAAATTGCCATACGGCAAAAAATTAAAATTAAAATTAAAATTAAAATAAATGAAATGACTTTGGCATATTAGTCGTTGAAGTTAAAATATATTTCTTGCTGATTATCTTTTTAGGCTATTATTTCATTAGAACTTAAAATTGCCGTTCGGCAAAAAATTAAAAAATTTAAATTTAAATTTAAAAAGTAGAAATAAAGTTGAAATAAAAAAGTTTATGCCTTACGGCTATTTTTTTATTTGAGGATTCCCAGCAAATAGCCAAAATAACTAAATATTCTATTTCTCTCCCTCTCCCTCCTCCGCCTGCACAGGTCTTTTCCTTCCACTTGCTTTTTGTACAAGGAGGAAGGGAGAGAAGGTGCAGGAGGAGGGAGAGTTAGTTAAAATAATGAATAAAAAAGTCCCCTTATTCTGAGGTTAGATTGGCATTTCCAATTAAATTATTCTGTAATTTACATTACAGTTTAGACTATACCTTCAACTCTATTTTAACCTTAGGTAAATATAATTAAATAATAAAAAATATAAACTAAATTTATTAAATTAATTCATTTTACCATAGTAAATGAAAACATTAGAGTGCCAGCATGTTGCCTTAAATAAAATTAAATTAATTAGATATTAAGTATAAAAAATAAATAAGATCTTATTAATCTATAATATTTTAAAAGCCTTATTTTTTCAAATAAAGTCGTTACGGGGTAATATTAAGTATTAATTCTTTGAATTAAAATATCAAATCAAAGGGTTTTGTTTTCTGCCTCACCCTCCTCCTTGCACCTTCTCTCCCTTCCTCCTTGTACAAAAAGCAAGTGGAAGGAAAAGACCTGTGTAGACGGGAGGAGGGGGAGTGCCTTAAAGTAGAGGCAGGTTTTCTAAAATAATAAAACTTCCCACGGTATTTCTTTTTTGTTTTAGGTTTTTCTCTAAAAAAAGTTAAAAAGTTCCACCGTTATGAGCTGGTGCTTAAAAAGAGATTGCTCTCTAATCGGGCAAAAAAATTCACCGCTTTCGAGACCTCTTCCGAGAATAATGCAACATTCACCGGTTCGATCTATTATCATCTGGACCTCGAAAGATCACCTACCTTCGGGTCTGATGAAAGTAACTTTTCCCGTTATTATCATTATAATTCAGTCGCTTTCGCTAGGGCTTTAAACCTTGCTACTCTCATCAACTTGCTGCAATTTATTCCAATATTTTCATATTGGATTAGACTATACCTTCAACTCAATAAAAAATGTTAGGTAATTATATCTTAGATCTTATATTGATAATTATAACCATAATTTTTTGGAATTATTTGAGTGCTGACGTGTTACCGATGTTATTAATATCAGTCTATTCTTTCGAATAAGTCGTTACAGGGCTAATAAAAAGAAGTATTAAAAATTTAATACATAAAAAATTTGATTCCTACGATTTACAGCTTCCCACGGTATTGCCATAAATAAATAAATATTTAAATTTAAGGTTTCACCGTTAGCATAATAATTATAAATATTATACCGACCTAAATGTGGTCATGAGTCAGTTTAAAATTGAATTTTACAATTCAAATGGGCAAGCAATTCACCCAATTGGAATAGGTAGGGCCTCACGGCCTTTCCCCTCCTAAGAACCCTGCATGCGACTTTCGACGCACAAGGCTCAAGCAGTCATTCGGATAAAAGCTAAAATTTATTACTTTTCCTTTTACCTGGCTATTAAATAATTAAATAATAAAAAAATACTAAATAATAAATTATTATAAGTATTAGTATTAGTATTAATTTTAGTATAAGTATTAATATTAGTAATTAATATTAGTATTATTTAATTTTGCCTTCACAAATTAAACCCGAACTAAATAAATAAGTTGTAAAGATGACCACCAGATTCAAGTTAGCATCTTTTCAGATTCGCTCATTACGAGCTTATAAGGATAATTAATCTCCTTCATTCGCTTTTTGAATCCTCTTCTACCTCCTATTCGGTATATACATTTCAGTTTAATAAAAATTTCTTTATAGTATACCTCTGATTCTAATATATTAATATTAGTATAATCAGTGAATATGAGGCTTACCAAGTTCCTAAAAAAACACCGTTAAATACTCTACCTGTCACTCACTCGAAGAATTGAAGAATCAAAAAATCTAAAAATCAAAAATTCGAAGACTCAAAGACTCGAAAATTAGAAAAATCGAAGAATCGAAGATTCGAAGATTCAAAGAATTAAAGAATTAAAGAATTAAAGAATTAAAGAATTAAAGAATCAAATTCTAATAAATTTAAAATTATTAAAATTATTAAAATTACTCGAACGTTATAATGCGAGTAAATAATAAATATTGCCGTAGGGCCAAAAATTAAAAATTGTTCTTATAAACTTATAAGAAATAAATAAAATGAATTAAGGCGAACAGAGGTTCATACTTTACTTCGGAAGTTATTAGACCATAAAAGTTAACCAGCATAAGAAATTAACTTTAACTTCAAATATTAAGTAATTTAAGTAAAAAAACTTAAAATAATTTTACGAAGCCTAATATACATATGTTCACTTTCGTTAACCACGTTCAGTATTTTTCCCTAGCACTTACGTTACATTGTCCCTTGAGCTTCATACCTGTTATCGCTAAGCAGTCATGTCAAGGTAGGAATACTCATATGATCTTGAGTAATGGAATTTCACCATATTGTTTTTAAAAGCTTCTTGTCGCACTGTCGAGATAGGTAGGTTCTTTCAAACTTTCCCCCTCTAAGAACTGTACGTGCTACTTTCATAGCATACAGCTCAAGCATTTGAACCACAAATATTAAATTTTGTCCTATTTTTAAGCCTCCCCCTCCCTCCTGCACCAGTGTACAGGGAGGGGGGGGGAGAAGGTAAAATATTTCCAGGGGCTTTCAATCTCCTATATTAATATATTAAATTAAATTTTTACTTCACTAACTTCACTAACTTCACTAACTTCACTAACTTCACTAACTTCACTAAATCGATAAATCGATAAATCGAAATCGAAATTTTGGAATCTAAGAAAATTACTCAAAAAAATGTGAATTTTTAAAGTTTTTCAAAGTCTCCCGCCGCCGTTTTTTTCGTTTCTTAAAAAAAAAAGAGAAAAGGTACAGGGGGTGGGAGACAAAGTATTGAATTTATTGAATTGAATTTATTGAATGTATTGAATTTATTGAATGTATTGAATCTATTGAATGTATTGAATTTAAGATTTAATTGCCTCACATATTTCAAATTATAGATCAAATTAGAGATTAATCTAGAGATATTTAAAGTTTTATTAATAATTAATAATTAAAAAATAAGAATTAATAAATATAAATATAAATATAAATATAAATATAAATATAAATATAAATATAAATTTACTAAGCTATTTTTAGATCTAATTTGAATTACGATATCAAACACCAAATAGAAGTCAGCAACCTTTCGGTTTAGGAATGATCCTTATCCATTCTATTACAGAAGTGGCATTAGCTTTTTCTATAATCCCATACCCACTGATCGCTATAGTAATTTTATACACCACTGTTAAGTAAATGTACTATATACTACCTCCTACCAATTATTATTAATTTTAGTAAATTTTAGTAAATTTTACTAAATTTTAGTAAATTTTAGTAACTGTTAGTAAATTTAAGTTAATTTTAGTAACTTTTAGTAACTTTAAGGAACTTTTAGTAACTTTTAGTAAATATAAGTAACTTTTAGTAACTTTAAGTAAATTTAAGTAAAGTAAAAAAAAATGGTTAGAAAATCATTGGGTTTACCATGTTCCAATATTGATACTTTATTTGATTTAGATTTTGGTTAGATACTATGATCGACTGGATAAAATAGATCCCGGCTTCGTCTGCATAAAAACTCACTCCATTCCAGATTCTAATAAATTTAAAAATTTAATTTAATAATTTAATAATTTAATAAGTAAATAAGTTAAAAATATTAAAATAAATAAAAAAATTTAAACATATAGAACACTTAATTTCGATTTTTAAATATATATCTTCACTTTCGTTTAACCTTTTATCTATAAGCCAGAGCCATCAAACTTTATGATTACATTTGATTATGGCCCTTTTCAAAAGAGCTTCATACCTAGAAATTTCTTACTACGCATGTCTTAATAGGCTCAATTAGGGATATAATTGGAGACAATCACGTCTCATTATCAATATCAGCTTCATGTCGCACTATGCAAAAGGTACGTTGTTATTCTCTTGTGTCTGGTTTCGACTTAAAAATTTCCAACTGCTTATAGGGTTACTAATTCAAAACTATTTCACCACCTCCTCCTAGAGACACTGATTTCAATCTTTCCTTTACAGTACTAATTCGCTATCGCTAAATTTATTATACTTAGCCTTAGAGTATGGTACCCCTTAATTCCAACAAGTTAACTCTCGTTGTACTTATACTTATTGTGGTTTTGCTTAACATGAATAAGAAAACCTAAGATTTAAATCTTAATTAATTTACGTTTGAATATTTTAGAAACTAAAACAAATTTAGAAAATTAGAAATTTAGAAAATTGAAAATTTAAAAATTGAAAGATTTAGAAATTTAGAAATTTAGAAAGTTAAAAAATTAGAAATTTATTAAGTTATTGAAATATTGAAATTAGTAAATTTGATTATTTATTACTTTACAGGTATTAATACCACCTTCTTTGTTCCCAATTAAATTAGGTAATTTACACGTAAATTAAATTAATAAGAGTTACGTTTGTTTTCTGGACCACACACTTATTAGAGTAAAGAATTCTAAATCCCTACCACCTAAATATGCCAGAAAAAGCATTTGAGTAATAAATAAATTAAGGCTAGTCCGATTTCACTCACCATTACTTTCGGAGTCTCGGTTGATTTCCTTTTCCTTTCCCTAATGAAATGTTTTACTTCGGGAAGTAATAATATGAAGGTTTCCCTTAGGAACGTTATTCTATTATGTTAATCTATTTAATTTTTTACATAGGACGAGTATGCGGAATTATAAAAATTTATAATTAAAATTAAATAAATGAATAACTTTTGGACTTTAGCCCTCCTTTTTAATAAATTTGCTTTGAAATCCTTAATAACCCCTTTGAATACTATTCTACTATATTTTATTTTACAAGACATTAAATTTATATTTTTTATGAAATCATGTTTGTTTTTATATATTTTTTTTGATGTTTAAACAATATTGTCATCGATACTTTTATATTAAATTTTTAAATATTAAATTTTAAATATTAAATATTAAATATTAAATATTAACTATTAAATATTCCTATTAAATTTGAACTTTATTCTGACGTGCCCAAGATTTGTAAGGCAAATTTAAAATTAATTTCAGGATTCATTTGAGGATTCTCAGTAACTTTTTTTCGTTTTATTTAATTTTATACTTTTTTATTTAACTATCGGGGCTATTGAATATATTTATTTCTTTAACCCTTAAATATCGGGGGTATTGAATATATTTATTTCTTTAACCTTTAAAAAAGTAATTAATGAAGTCGTTAGAGCAATTTTTTTCATTTTATTGCGACTTTCAATATCGGGGGTAATGAATATATTTATTTCTTTAAACATCAGGGGTATTGAATATAGTTATTTCTTTAACAATTGAACTACAGGGGAAATTGAATATATTTATTTATCTTATTTTTTTTAGTTAAAAAAAAATAATAAAAAAATAGTACAAATAAAAAAAAAAATCAAATAAGTTCTCATAATTGAGAGTTATTTTTCTAGTTGTTAGCGCGCTCAGAAGTATTTCCCCCTCTCACCGTTGAGTCGGAGGAAAAAGATGAAGATAAATCATCAAAATCATCAAAGGAAGAAGTATCTACCACGGTTGAATCTGAAGAAACAGATGAACCTGGATTATTAGACCCGCCTGCTAAAGGTAAAGATAATTGAACTGGTGCTACTGTTGCCACCGGAATAGTTGCGACTGGTGCTACTGGTGCGACCGGAATAGTTGCGGCTTGAACTGGTTGAGCTATTGTAATCGGTAAAGCTCCGGCTTGAACTGCAACAGGTTGTCCCACAGGCCCTGCTAATTGAGGCGCTGCTGGAACGTTTGCTAACGGAGGATTAAAGATAAGTGCTAAATTAGTAGATTTAGGAATTCTCCTTAACGCCAGTACTGAAGGTTGAGCAGGCTGAACGGCACTTGCAGGCTCTACTATTTTTGGGTCTGAATCATTTCCAAGTAGGAAGAAAGAAGGACAAAATCTAAACCCGATAGCAAGTATTTCCAAAGACGAAACTAGCATAGCCAAAAATTGTACCCCTATTATATAAGAAATTCCTAAGTTAAAATTCAAATTAAAATATATTTTATTAGTTAGATCATATGTATCTCTATCTTTCTTATTAATTAAGAAAATAATAGCTGAAAATACAGCTAAACCTAAGCAACCAAAATAAAAAAACTTAAAATAAATTAAATACATAATACTATAACTATTAGCAATAGTTAATAAACTATTATTAATTATAGATGCAAAAGTCGCATAAATTATATAAAATGTAGCCCAAGAAATAAAAAGAAGATAAATATAATTAAAAATAAACTTAGCCATAATATTATTATATGAGACTCTTGAAGAAGATCCATTAGATAAGTTTGACTTAAACTTTTGGAGCAATTTTCTAAAAATGAATCACAGGTTATAACTATTCTGAATTCTAACAATAAAATTGAAAATTAAGAAACCAGAATATAAAGTCCCGAATATTATTATAAATATAAATATAAACAAATTCTCATCACCCATAATAAACATTAGACTGAATAAATTAAATCGAATAAGAACTGAACTAATTAAACCTATTAATAAAAATAACACATAAATAAGATTACTATTCGGAGAAACCCTATTAAGATTAATAATATTATAGAAAATATTATAACTAAATTTTAAACAATTAAATAAAAAGGAGAAAATTGATTTAAAGTAAGTGTTAGAAATAATTAAAGATTTTCTAACTAATAATAAGATATCCCAAATTAAAAAGACTATAATGAATATGCATATCCCATAAGCAATATTGAACAAACTTAAATGTTTGTTAGGGAATTCTCTTAATGTGATTATAACTAGATACAGTATTGCGGCGATAATAGCGATAACTGCTATAAAGATTAATGGCAATAAGACAAAAGTTCAGTTACTATAATTAATATTAAAAATAAATTGTAAAATATAATTGATGTTTAGAAGCGAACTGTCGAACAACTGCCCTCAATCAGGGGAAAATGTGAAAAGGATATTTGTTACCGATAGATGTAGATTCTCCAAAATAAAATTAGGATAAATACCTAGTGCTACTAAAGGTACTAATAAAGTGATTAAACTTATAAATTCTATTCTTGAAATATCTTTCATTGGTTTTAAATGTTTAGAAAATTCACCATATGAGATTCTATTATAAAATAAAATTGTAAAACAAGCACTTAAAACTATACCTGAACCACCTAAAATAGCGATAATTGGATTAGTTGATCAAATTCCTAATAGACTCATTTGTTCTGCAACAAAATTAAGAGTTAATGGTGTAGCCATATTAGCTAAACTGAATACAAAAAATAACATTGTAAATATTGGCATATATAATACTATTCCTTTAAAATATTTAATTAATCGTGTACCTGTTCTATCATAAAGAATTCCACCTACACAAATAAATAAAGCCGGACTTACAATACCATGAGCTACAGATAATAAAATTGCTCCTTCAATACCTACAATATCATTCGAACAGATACCTAAAATCCCTAAAGCCATATGACAAATTGATGAGTAAGCAATTAATGTCTTAGTATCTTGTTGTATAACTGTAACTAAACTAGCATAAATTAATGTAATAATAGCAATACATAGTACTATTGGACTAAAAAAATTTGTAGCATCTGGTAAAAAAGTTAATAAGATTCTCACCATACCATATGAAGCTAATTTTAAGATTGTTCCAGCTAATATAATTGAACCAGCTAAAGGAGAATCACTATGAGCTAATGCTAATCATCTAGATAGAGGTCATACTGGTGTTTTAATTGCGAAAGCTATAAAAAACCCTACTCAAAGAAATCTTTGCGCCTCTAAACTAATATCAATTAAAGATAATAATGCAAAATCAGTTGAACCAACTACACTTTGAATACTTAAAATTGATAATAACATAGGTAAACTACCAACTAAAGTATATAAAAATAATAATAAAGCTGACCGTTTCTTATTTTTACCTGATCCAAATACAATTATTATTATAAATAATATTGGTAAGACACTTTCAAAAAAGATATAAAATAAAAATAAATCTAAAGAAACAAAAGTTAAAATTTGAAGAGATTCTAATAATAAAAAAGAAATTAAATAAGCTTTTAAATTTGTATCTATATTTATAAAATTAGATAATATAGCAATAGGAGTAATAAAAGTTGTTAATAATACAAAATATAAAGAGATTCCATCTACTCCAATATTTAAATCACAGAAACTTAATTGTTTAAATGAATAAACAAATTGAAAAGAAGTAGAACTAGAATCAAAATTTAAGAATAAAATAAGCGAAATTAAAAAAGTAATTAATGAAGTCGTTAGAGCAATTTTTTTCATTTTATTGCGACTTTCAAGCGAATTTTCAGTTATGGGTATTAAACATAAAGACCCTAAAACTGGTATAAGGATTAATGAAGCTAACATTTGAAGTTAAGTTTTGGTTTTAAAAGATTCTAATTTTGCTGATACAGCTTACCTATAAAGATATTTATTTTTTATTTGCCGTAAGGCGGAAAAATTCAAAATTTTGAGCCATATTACTACAGCCACTGAAGATCTTAAACTTTTTATAATACTAAATATCTATTTAAAATGTTTATTAAGAAATAAACTGTTTTAAATTAAAAAATGTCCATTTAAGAACAAAAAAATATATTTTTTTAAAGGAGTGGGGATATGAGTATAAATTATAATTTACATATTACAATTAATTTGTTAATTAGTTATACTAACAAATTGAATTATTTTTTTATAAAAGATAATATTTAGTTAGATTTATAATATATTATTTGAATATACTTATATATTTAATATTTAATATATTTAATATATAAAATATTAATTAATATAATATTTTAATGAATTTGTACATACCAAAATACCAAAAATACCAAAATACCTAAAATACCTAAAATACCAAAAAAAACGTAATTTATTATAGTATTATAGTATTATAGTATTATAGTGAAAAAAGAAATATCCAATTTAAATGTAATCAGGAATAAAAGGAGATTTAATAAGGAGCTATATCAAAAGCTACTAAGATACTTGGTACTAAAATTATAAAAGCTACTGCAACCGGTAGCAAATATAATCAACAAAAATCCATAAGTTGGTCCCATCGATTACGAGGGAGCACTCCCCGGAATAGTACAAATAAAAAACAGAACATGCAAGTTTTAATTCCTAAAATAATAGATTGAATATTTAAAACAGTATTATTTACAAATAATTCCGGCATATTATAACCACCTAAAAATAAAATTGCAGTTATACAGCTGAATAATACAATTGAACTATATTCACCTAAAAAGAAAAAAACAAAAGGTACTGCACTGTGTTCTGTCATAAATCCGGATACTAGCTCCGATTCCAAAAAAAAAAATTATGCCTTCAACGCCTTCAACCTTCTCTCCCTCCCTCTTGCAACTTTGTGTCAGGATGAGGGATGGGGAGACCTTAAGTTATTTTTCTATCAACACTTAAGTTATTTTTCTATCAACACTTAAGTTATTTTTCTATCAACACTTAAGTTATTTTTCTATCAACATCAGTTAATTTTGCCAGATTTACCAGTTAATTTTCTAGATTTTCTAGCTATAAATTTAAAAAAAAGTTCCGGTTTATTATTTTTATTATAAATTTAAAGCCGGACGGCAAAAATAATTAAAAAAAAGGCAGCTGGACTGCATATTCTTTGTGTCTTTGTGTCTTTGTGTCCTTGTGTCTTTGTGTCTTTAATTTGCTTTTTGTCATTTTATTAGTTTTATATTTTTGTTTATATTTTATATTACTTTCAATACTTTCAAACTTTCAAAGCGATAAATTATAATATTTGTTATAATATTTGTTATAATATTTGTTATAATATTTGTTATAATATTTGTTATAATATTTGTTATAAAATTGGTTATAATGTTTTTTATAGAATTTGTTATAATGTTTTTTATAGAATTTGTTATAATATTTGTTATAATATTTGAATGGCCACGGCTCTATTTGCTATTTGCTATTTGCTATTTGCTATTTGCTATTTGATGAAATACTTTTTTTTTATATTTTTTTTTTTTCTGACTATCTCTTATCTATTTATTTAATTATTAAATAGACCCATTTCGTATAGTCAATGGAATTAATATTTTAAATTTGCTGATTGAACATGTTTTTATCATTTTTACAATTGTAGTCTTATTGTAGATTATAAATTGTAGATTAAAATTTAGTTTATCTCAGAATATAGGAATGTGTGAAACCAAATCATCGTATTTTTTTATAGTTTTATTGTTTTATTGTTAATTATAATTATACGGTAAAATTTAGCTTCTTGTAAATCAAAAGGAGTTCTAGAAGTTTCAGCTAGAATAGAAATAAAAAATAAAATGAAAACAGGAAGTAAAGGTATAATAAATCAGATGGCTAATTGACTTTCAATTATTAATGTAAAATTAAATGTTCCAGTTAGTAAAATTATTATAAGAATTGCCGCACTTAAGATTAATTCATAACTGATCATAGCAGCACTTGATCTCAAAGAACCTAATAAAGAATATTTAGAATTTGAAGATCAACCTGCAAATAACACTCCATAGACACCTAAAGAAGATAAGGCTACAGTATATAAAATTCCCATAGAAAAATCTGTAATAGCTAAACCAGGACCAAAAGGAATAATGGCCCAACCTAATAAACTGAATACTAAAGTAGCAACTGGAGCTAAATAGAATAAAACTTTATTAGATTGTGATGGAATTATTGTTTCTTTAAGAATTAATTTTAATGCATCGGCGACTGTTAGTTAATAAAACCTAAATTATTCATTAAACATAAATTTATTCTTTAATTCTTTAATTCATTTATTCATTTTATTCATTTTATTCATTTTATTCATTTTATTCATTTATTCATTTATTCATGCATTTATTTAATAGTTAATAGTTACTAGATCTAAGATTAATTAATCTAAATCTTAATATAAATTTTAAATATTAAATCTGAATCTGAAATCTGAATCTTAATCTGAATCTGAATCTAAATCTTCATTACATAATACATAATACATAATACATAATACATAATACATAATACATAATAAATGTTTATTTAACTAAAAGATCATATTATCATTATTAATTATTAATTTTACTTAATTTTTATATAAAATAAGATAATAATATAATAAGTAAGGTTTACTGATCTTTGAGACCTAGTTATTTTTATTTTTATTTTTATTTTTATTTTAATTTTTATTTTTATTTTTATTTTTATTTTTATTTTTATTTTTATTTTAAAAATATTTTATAAAGGTCTGCTGGTTAATAAGTTGATTAATCCACCTACGTCAGGCAACGCAACATTGCGCATTGCGTAAGTAGTAATTTAAATTAATCGTTCCAGCATATAATCTTATTTTTCACTTTAATTACCTTCATATTGCCATATGATAAGCAAATTCTGTGCCGCTCTTCTTAATTTAAATCTAATATTTTTATAATTTATGCAGTAAGGCGACTAAAATCCGTAAGGCGCCGTACGTCTGAAAATTTAATTTTTTATTTTTTATTTTTTTTTGTTAGCTGTGATTGTACGCCAGAATTTGAATTTAATTGTTCATTATTAATATTTTTATCTAATTTTAAGTCATTAAGTAAAACAGATTTTGCTAATAAATTTGTTTTTAAATTATTTGAAATTGCTGATCTAAATAAATAACATAATTTACCATTTAATAAAGTTGGTTTTTCAGTATCTATATAATAGTGTGCAATATGGGAAGATATTTTATAAATATCATAACATTCTTTAATAGAATTAAAAGGTTTATTATTAATTAATTCCATTGTATTAGAATCATATACGTAAACTGGCTGTGTTCTATCTTTTAGTTTTAAAGGATTGCTTAAAATAGTATTAATTATTTCTGGTGTAATTGGTTTACTAAATGCATAAAATCCTTTTTTAGTATCAGGTTTTAATAAATCGATATATCTTTTTGCCGATACATCATGAATTCTTAAAAATTTTCCATATTCTCTAATACTTTCAAAAGGAGCAGATGTTACTAAGTTAAATAATCCTTTATTATCTTTTTTTTTTGAATTTTAAAAAACAAAAAAACGAATAGCATCATACTTGGATTGGTGATGTTAAATCTCCATAAATAGCTCAAGTTTTTCTTACTTGTTGTAAAGTTATTTCGAAATTTGTAATCGGCGATGAATAGAAAAGATAACCGTTTAAAATTCTATTACTATCTAAAAATTTACCCATTATATTTCTATCCACACCAGTTAATTTGCTAGATTTTCTAAATCCTAAACAAGGTCTCACGCCTCCGACTACACAGGTTCAGGAGGCGTGAGACAAGTATCTATAAATTTAAAAAAAAGTTCCGGTTTATTATTTTTATTATTTGAAGATCGTTTTAACAAATTACTATCTATTTTGTAAATTCATAGTAATTTTGCCCGTCGGCTATGTTTATTTTTAACTTCTAATTTATTATTAGTTTTATTTTCAGACAATTTATCTTTATTTAAACTCTTTTTCGGATTATATCGACCACTAGTCATAGTATTCAAAATAGGATTATATTTCATAAAATAAAAATTTTCTTTTTCTATTTGCAATGGAATATTCTTAGGCAAGAATTCTAGTATATGAAAAGTAAAATTTTCCCACCCTCCAGCATCTTTAACAAAATTATAGAGTAAATTAGTCGTAAATAATTGTTCATATTCCAATGAATTTCTTATATGCGAAGCCAATCTACTAGAAAATTCAAAAGCACGACCTATATAAAAAATATTAGGATTATTTTTATATTGAATAGCATAAATTCCACCTAAGAGTTCTCCAGTATTTCTGAGTTTTTCATATAATTTCTTCCGTTCATTAACATCTAAAACATTATGAATAGTATGCAAAATAGTAGCATTTAAAGGTTTCAATTCGCCTCGTTTAGATTTAGCTATTTGTTCTAATTTGTTAATTGCCTCATTCAGAATTTCAACTTTATTATCATTTGAATTCGTTTCAACTGTTTTATTTGATTTATTTGCAGCTGTACTGATAGGAGAATAAGGAATATAAAAAGGGAAAGGAAACCTTCTAGCTAAGAATATTTGAGGTTTACCATTATATAAGAACATCATGGAGCTTAACAATTCTATTGTAGGATAAATATCATTCGTACCATTATTATTACTAATTACAAAAGGAAAAATATAGCAATCATGCGGACACTGAAATTTTAAGCTTAATATTATAACATACAAGCAGCAAAACCATAAGATAATTAATACAACTAAATAAACTAAAAAAAGGATTAAAAAAATTATAAAATAAATAATTAAAAAATCTAAAATGCATAAATTGACTAAAAATAAAAATAGATATTTTTTAAAAAGTTTTTGTGACGGATTTAAAGTTCCGTAATATCCCACAACATTGGGACCACACCGCCTTTGCATAGCACTCAAAATTTTTCTTTCAATGAGTGTCATAAATGCCACTGCTAATAATACGGGTAATAAAATAATTAAAACATCAATTAATCCATTAAAAATATCTGAAATATTACTCATTAAATTATTTTTTGTCATTTTTTAATTTTTATTTTGTGCCGGACGGCAGAATTTGAAATTAATTCATAAGATTGAATATTAAATTAAAGCCTTACGGCACAAATTAAATTGTTTTTAAAATTAAATATACAATATTTATGAATCTCTACATATTTAAATTAACTTATTTTTTTCTTTTTGCGAAAGCTAAAAAAAACCGTAAGGCTGCCTTACGGCAGAAGAAATTATTGTTTTACGTTCGATAGTTATTCGATCATAAGTTACGATAAAAACTTCAATAAATCAAATATTTAACATAGACTTGATAAAAGATCAAGAATTTGAACATAAAGATATTAATGATAGTAAATTTTTTTTTTTTTTTAAGGTAATTTTATATTTAGAATAAAATTTTAATTAAAACTACCGTGATGTACGGCGCGGCTAAAAATTTAAGGAGTTCTCTAGCAATTTAAGTTTTTGAAATAAATGTTTTTTTAATAAATGTTAAAAATGAACAAATGAACAAATGAACAAATGAACAAATAAACAAAATGTACAAAATGTACAAAAATACATTGTCTCGCTCCTTTTTTTTATATTTTTTTTTGCGTTGTTTCTGCCTTCCGGCAGCGTGAGCTTTTTATTTTTAAAAACCGAAAAACGTCCGGCATTAATACTTAATTATTAATAAATATTTGTCTATAATGAAGTTTAAAGTCATTATTAAATTTAATTATTATAAGTATTAAATTTATTTCCTTAATGAACATGTAACGATGAAAATTTTTTAACGATATTTAAATCATTATTAAAATTAAAATTATTAACGATCTTTAAATCATTATACACTCTTTAGCTCTCCTCTCCACTAATTTTAGTCAATTGAAAAAATATAATTAAATATAAGTATTAATTAATAGAACTATTTTTAATAAAAATTAAATTTATTAATCAATATGTACTACGTCTCACTCCTCCTGCACCTTCCCTCCCTCCCTCCTTGTACAATGATGGAAGAGGAGTGAGACTACTATTTTTAGTGGAAATTTGTCTTTTTAAATATTTAAACCTTTATTTTAAATAACAAAAAACGTTAATGCCAACCCTTATTACCTTATTTACCTTATTTATATTATATTTATATTTATATTTATATTTTATATTTTTATCTTTATAAAAGCCAAACCCAAAAGACCCAAAAAAATATAACACATAAATCTCTTTTAAAATTTTTATAAAAAAAAAATATATTATTAGGTTATTAGGTTATTAGGTTATTAAAAGGGTAAAATCAAAGATTCGAACTTTAATCAAAACTACCACAAAGTTTCATTTTACCAATTAAATTAATCTTACCGCTTATTAAGTATATTTATATTAAGTATATTTCTTTAAATTAATTATTAAATTTATTAAATTTTATTTTACTAAGTTATTTATATTACTTTAAATTAGTAAAATTTAGTATTTTATTAATTTATTAATTTATTAAATTATTTATACTACTTTTAATTTATTAATTTATAAAATACAATTTTATACTTTAATCTTAAAAATTTAAATTATCAATTAAGCAAAGATAAACTTATAAACTTATAAACTTATAAACTTATAAATTATCAATTAAGCAAAGATAAACTAATAAACTTATAAATTATCAATTAAGCAAAGATAAACTTATAAACTTATAAAGAGGAATATCTTAAAAAGTTACTAAGTTGAAATTAACGCCGTGCGAAAACAAATTTGTCTTTTTTTGTTGTCTTTTTTTCACTCCTCTAACAATCTCCCCTCCTCCTGATAATCAATATCGAAATTCCTTCATTATGTCTCGCGCCGCCTTTGTTTAAATAAATTATTTTTATTTAGTACATAGTCTCGCTCCTCTTTTTTTTTTTATTTTTTTTTTTTTTGTTTTTTCTTTTTTTCCCTTGTTTGTTTTGTGCAAAATAAATACGGGGTGGAAACCAAAGGGGGGGGGCAAGACATTATTATGTTTTTTTTTTTTTTTTTTCT
>Ga0137407_10000352_pt1 | contig 32562 bp, 30 predicted proteins | sample CZOMad2_2_16fung_FD_108410 | JGI IMG/M metagenome (GOLD analysis project Ga0137407, IMG submission 108410) | Vadose zone soil fungal communities from Angelo Coast Range Reserve, California, USA - CZOMad2_2_16fungal (Illumina Assembly) | ecosystem: Environmental > Terrestrial > Soil > Vadose... | reverse complement strand
CCTCGTCCTGCCAGAGATCGCGCATGGAGCGCATGCCGTCGATGACGAGCAGCCTGGCAGCGCGCTCCCGGACGGTGCGGAGGAGCAGATCGCGCGCTTCCTTGCCGCTCTTCTTCATCGCCCCGTACGTATTGATGAGGAAGACCTGCTCGCCGAGCAGCTCGCGGCGGAAGAACTTGAACCCCGATAATTGCTCGACCAGCTTGTCATGCGGCTCCGAGGTCAGGGTGGAAAACACCACCGGCACGCCCTGCGCCGCGGCGAGGAATGCGATCTGGTTGACGAGGATGGTCTTCCCGCCGCCGGGACTGCCGCTGACGATCAGCGTCTGGCGTCTCGGAATCCCGCCGCCCAGAAGGAGGTCGAGGTTCGGGATGCCGGTCTCGAAGATCTTGTTCGCGCCCAGGGCCATGGCCTTTGCCAGTACCGGACTCGCCGGAACGAGGGTCGCCCTGTACTCTCGGGGAGCCACCGAAAGCACGGGCGTCGACGTCGCTTACCCCCTCCGGCGACGGCTCGCATGGGGAAGCCAGCCCGGATGACGCTTTTTGAGCTGATTTCCGGACGCTATTACAATCGGCTTCTCCATGACGCACTGCGGCCCGCCCCGGGCCAAGTTGGTCGTTGACGGCGATCGTGTGGTCCCACTACTGTCCGGCTGGGCTCGCGACCGGCGCTGTACGGTTTCGGCAGCGCCGGAGTGATCAACTCCAGCAGCAGTCGGAAAGAGCCATGGCCCACATCGACTTCGCAGTCGGCATCGGCGGAGCCGCCGGACAAGGCGTGGCGACGCCGGGCAACATCCTGGCCAAGCTGTTCGCCCGCCGCGGACTGCACATCAACGCCTACAACGCCTACCAGTCCATCATCCGCGGCGGCCACACGTTCCTCACCATCCGCACCAGTGAGGAGCCGGTCCGCTGCATGGGCGACGATCTGGCCATGCTCATCCCCCTCAACCAGGACACCATGGACCGGCACCTGGGGCGCATGCGCGCCGGGGCGTCGGTGTTGTACGACCGGGACCGCGTCAAACCGGGCGCCGCGGCGGAGGGCGTCCAGCTCTGCCCGCTTCCGCTCTCGGAGCTCGCGAAGAACATCCTCTACTACAACACCGCCGCCGTGGCAGCCGTCCTCAGGCTCGTCAGCGTCGAGCTGAAGCCGTTCGAGGACATGCTCGCGCAGCAATTCAAGCGCAAAGGCGAGGCGGTGGTGGCGGAAAACGTCGCGGCGGCGCGCGCCGGTTACGACTATGCGGGCGCGCACTTCAAGCCGTACGCCTTCTCGCTGCCGGACACCGGCAAGCGCCTCGCGGTCGCCACCGGCAACGAGAGCCTCGCCATGGGCGGGGTCGCTGCCGGCGTGAAGTTCTATTGCGCGTATCCGATGAGCCCCTCGACCGGCGTCCTCATGTGGATGGCCCGGCATGCCCGCGAGCTCGGGATCATGGTGCGGCAGGTCGAGGACGAGCTGGGCGTCATCAACATGGCCATCGGCGCCGCGCACACCGGATGTCGCGCGATGTGCGCCACGTCGGGCGGTGGATTCGCGCTCATGACGGAGGCGCTCGGCGCGGCGGCGATGATGGAGATTCCGGTGGTCTGCATCAACGTGCAGCGCGCCGGGCCCGCCACCGGCGTACCCACCAAGACCGAGCAGGGCGACCTCTGGCAGGTGCTCGGCGCCGGGCAGGGTGACTATCCCCGCATCATCGCGGCGCCGACGAGCATCCGCGACTGCTTCCATCTCATCCCGGAGATCTTCAATCTCGCCGACAAGTTCCAGTGCCCCGGCATCGTGCTCGCCGATCTGCTCGAGTCGGAGGGCTTCTCCACCTTCGAGCCGGCGGAGCTGGTCTTCAATCCGCCACGCGATCGCGGCGAGATCATCGGGCTCGGTGGCGAGGCGCCGGAGGTCAACGGCGGCTACAAACGCTACCGGATGACCGAGAGCGGCATCTCGCCGCGAGCGGTGCCGGGAACGCCGGACCACGCGCACGTCGTCGCCACCGACGAGCACGACGAGGACGGCGTGCTCATCAGCGACGAGTTCACCGACCCGGGCAAGCGGCAGGCGATCATGGAGCGGCGAGGACGCAAGATGGACGGGGTCCTGCCCCTGCTCGAGCCGCCGCGCTTCACCGGACCGGCGGATGCCGAGGTCACGCTGGTCGGATGGGGCTCCACCGAAGGAGTCATCGACGAGGCCGTCGAACAGCTCGCGGCGCACGGCATCGTCGCGAATCACCTTCAGATCCGATGGCTCGTGCCGCTGCAATCGGAGGCCATCGGGCGGGCGCTGTCGGGCGCGCGCAACATCGTCATGGTGGAGAACAATTACAGCGGCCAGTTCGCGCGCTACCTCCGCTCCGAGACCGGCATCGCAGCCGACGCGCACATCCGCAAGTATGACGGCGAGCCGTTCATGCCCCACCACGTGGTGAACGGCGTGGAGAAGATCCTTTCCGGCAAGACCACCAGGTACGTCCCGGTGCACGAGATCCGCGTCTGAGGAGGATTCCCATGGGCGAGTTGCAGATTGAGTCGAAGCCCCAGCTCCTGACCCGGCCGCGGCGGCCTGCGCTCACCGTGAAGGACTTCAAAGGCAAGGCGGACCCCGACTGGTGCCCCGGCTGCGGCGATTTCGGCGTTCTCAACGCGCTCAAGACGGCAGTCGCCGAGCTGGGTCTCTTGCCGCACGAGGTCCTCACCATCAGCGGAATCGGATGCTCCTCCAACCTGCCGGGCTACATCAACACCTACGGCATGCACACGCTGCACGGGCGCGCGCTGGCGGTCGCGACCGGAGCGCAGCTCGGCAACCACGGTCTCAAGGTCGTCGTCACCGGCGGCGACGGGGACGGCTTCGGCATCGGCGGCAACCACTTCCTGCACGTCATGCGCCGCAACGTCGATCTCACGTACCTGGTCATGGACAACCAGATCTACGGGCTCACCACCGGCCAGGTCTCGCCCACCAGCCGCAAGGGCATGAAGACCAAGAGCACTCCCTACGGCAGCGTGGAGAATCCGGTCAATCCGATCCCGATGGCGATCGTGTGCGGGGCGACCTACGTCGCGCGCGGCTCCTCCGGGCAGCAGAAGCACCTCGTCTCGCTGATCAAGGCCGGCATCGAGCACCGCGGGTTCGCCTTCATCGACGTCTTCAGCCCCTGCGTCACGTACAACCACGAGAACACGCACGAGTTCTTCAAGCAGCGCATCCGGAAACTGGAGGAGATGGGACACGATCCCACCGATCTGCACGCGGCCATCGAACGAGGCAGGGAGTGGGGCGAGACCATCCCTATCGGGCTCTTCTACAAAAACGACGAGCTGCCCGCGCTCGACGAGCTTGAACCCGTGCTGGCCGAGGGCGGCGCGCTTGCGCGACGGCCGCTGGACGTCTCAGCGGAGAACGCCCGTGCGCTCGTCGAAGAGCTGTTGTGAGCGATTGCGAGATACTCCTCAGGGTGACGGCTGAGGCGGCCTGTCCGGCTGGTCCACCCAGCCCGCCCAGATGGCAAGGGCCAGATACGCGAACAGCGCCTGGACCGCGAACGCCGCGGGGGTGGCGGGCGGCGGCATGAATGGGGTGGAAAGCGTCAAGGCCACGAGGGTGACCGCGAAGATCCAGAATCGCGCCCGGAGCTGCATCCGTCCACGCACGTAGACGAAGAGTCCGGCACCGAGCGCTATGAGCTCGAGGGCCAACGCGACGGCGCGATGGTTCCAGAGTCCGAGCCCGATCTTCGGCGTGCCGCGCCACGCCAGCGGAAGATCCGGCGTATGCACCGGCACGTCGAGAATGAAATGCGAGAATACGGCGATGCCGATGAGGGCAGCGGGTTTCCACGGCAAGCGCACCGCCCGGGCAGCCAGTGAGGCGAGGAATGCCCAGACGAGCGCTCCGAGCAGGCTATGCGAGATGGGCATGTCGTACAGCTCGTAAGGATTGTAAGCGGTGAAACCCGGGACGATGCGGAGGTGCTCGACGCCGGCCAGCACCAGGCACGCAAACAGGATGTCCAAGCCCTGGACCGCGAGGAACAACCAGGTGAGCGAGAGCGAAGGCGCGGCTTTCTTCGCCACGAAGGAGACACCGTAATGACCGATGAACACGCGGCGCACATTCTCATCGGATACCGCAAATGACAATGGCGCTCAGCCCTTGAGCGCTCCCGACATTCCCGCGACGTAGTGCTCGACGAAGAAGAAATAGAGCACCGCGACCGGCAGGCTGCCGAACAGGGCGCCGGCCATCAGCGGTCCCCACTGGTAGATGTCGCCGCGGACGAGCTCGGTCGCAAGTCCCACCGGCACGGTCTTGTGCGCGGGCGAGGACATGAACACCAGCGCGTAGAGATACTCGTTCCAGGAGAGCGTGAAGCAGAAGATGAACGCCGAGATCAGCCCGGGTGCGCTCAGTGGCAGGATGATCTCGAGGATGATCCGGATACGGCTCGCGCCGTCGACCATCGCCGCTTCCTCGAGCTCGCGCGGGATGCTCTTCAGATAGCCGACCAGCAGCCAGGTGCAGAACGGGACCAGGAAGGTGGAGTACACCGGCACCAGCGCCCAGAGCCGATCGAACCAGCCCAGCTTGAGCATCACCTCCGCGAGAGGGATGAAGAGGATGGCGGGCGGGATCAGATATGCGAGGTAGATCCCGAGGCTCACGCCTTCGGAGCCGCGGAAGCGCAGCCGGGCGAGCGCGACCGCTGCGGAGAAGCTGACGGAGATGCTCAGCGCGGTCGCCGCGGAGGCGACCGCCATCGTGTTCCAGAACCAGCGCGGATAGCTGGTCGAGGAGAGGAGGTACTTGATGTGATCGAGCGTCGGATGAGCCACCCAGAACGGGTTGGCGGTGACGCTCACCAGCTCTTCGTTCGGTTTGATGGAGGTCAGCACCATCCAATAGAAGGGAAAGAGCAGGAAGAGCGCGAAGGCGAGCAGCGGCAGCCAGATCGAAAGCAGGCGCCTCACGCCTGCCTCCGCAGCGCATCGAGCGCCGCCCAGGCGAGCAGGGCCAGGAACGGAAGCGTGAATCCGGCGATGGCGGCCCCTTCGCCCAGCGCCCCGCCCGGAATCGCTCGCTGATAGGCGAGCGTGACGAACAGGTGGGTGGCGTTGGCCGGACCGCCGCGCGTGATGGTCCAGATGAGCTGGAAGTCGGTGAAGGTGAAGATCGCCGAGAAGATGGTGAGGATGGTGGTGAGCGGCAGGAGCAGCAGCCAGGTGATCTCCCAGAAAGTCCGCCAGCCGCTCGCTCCGTCGATGGCGGCCGCCTCGTGCAACTCCTTCGGAATGGACTGCAGTCCTGCGAGATAGCCGACGGTGAAGAAGGGGATTCCCCGCCAGACGTTCGCGACCATCAAAGACGCCCGGGCGAGCCAGGCGCTTCCGAGGAAGTTCACGTGCTGGTCGAGAATCCCGAGCTTGATCAGCCCCCAGCTGATGAAGCTGAATTGCGGGTCGAGGATCCACCACCAGGCGAACGCCGAGAGCACGGTGGGCACGACGTAAGGCAGAAGCAGCACCGAACGCCAGAATCGGTACCCGGCGAATCGCTGATTCAGGATCAGCGCCAGCGCGAGGCCCAGCGCGAGCTTGAACACCACCGTGACGAGCGTGTAGAGCGCCGTGTTCAGCGCCGTGATGCGCAGGACGGGATCGGTCAGCAGGTAGCGGTAGTTGTCGAGGCCGATGAAGTTCCCCGCCTCACCGATGGTGGCGTCTTTGAAGCCGAGGAGCACGCCGAGGACGAGCGGGAACGCGAGCAGGCCTCCGAGCAGCACCGCCGAGGGAACGAGCAGCAGCGTGGGGAGGAGGGGTCCGCGATCGAGCGACAGCCCGCGCATCTGGAACACACCTCATAACCCGTGCTGGCACGGGTTCGCACACAGCGCAGTCGCCAAGGCGCCTTCGGCGGCCGCGACTATCCCCGGTAGATGCGACGCAGCCGGTTCTCTGCCCGCGCCGCCGCGTCCTTGGCGCTCATGCCGTTCACGGTCGCGTCGGCGAACATGTCGAGCACGATGAATTCGGCGAGCGCCGCGGCGGCCTGCTGCCCGGGCTCGCCGGCGTAGCCATTGTGTTGCATGCGCGCGATGCCGTCGCGGAACGGCGTTGCCTTCGGGTCCTTCGTCCAGACCGGGAGATCCTGGTACTGCTTGAGCGCCGGCGTCACGTAGCCGTTCATCGCGTCCACCCATGGTCCCGCCTGATCGGGCGAGAGCATGAAGCGGATGTATTCCTTCGCCGCGTTGGGAAAGCGCGAATGCTTGAAGATGAAGGCCTGGCTGAAGTTGGCCAGTTCGGTGGCGCGACCGACCGGGCCGATCGGGAACGGCGAGTGGTTGATGTCCTCGGCGATCTGCGGGAAGTCCTTCTTCGCCGCGTAGTAGATGCTGATCCCGTTGTTGGTCAGCGAGATCTCGCCGGCGAGGAAGGCGCGGTTGTTGTTCGGGTCCAGCCAGGATCCGACGCCCGGCACCATCTGCGCGTACAGCTCCTGTACGTACGCGATGGCCTCCAGGCTCGGCTTCTGTGCGATGGCGATGGTCTTGCTGTCCTTCTCGACCGCCTTGCCGCCGAAGGTCCAGAGCACCCAGTGCGTCCAGTTGTTGCCGTCCCCGACGGCATGGCCGAGGGCAAACCCGACCGGATGCCCCTTCGCCTTCAGCGCGCGGGCCAGCTTGAGCAAGTCTGCTGGCGACCTGGGGAACTCGTCGAAGCCGGCCTCTTTCGTCCAACTCGTCCGGTACGTGAGGCACTCGACCGTGCCGCCGACGGGGACGGCGATCCAGTGCCTCATCCGGTTGCTGTACCCGTAGGTGCGCGCGACGTCGTACCAGCCGCCCAGCTGCTTGCCGAGGCCCTCGGCCACGTCGCTGACATCGACGAGCTTCTGCGGATAGATGTGCGGATCGTCGTACCAGCCCATGATGATGTCGGGGCCGGTGCCGAGGTTTGCGGCGAGCGCGGCCTTGGGACGGACGTCCTCCCAGGTGATGTACTCGACGCTGACCGGAACACCCGTGGCCTCGGTGAACTTCTTCGTGTTCGCGTTCCACAGCTCCTCGTCCGACTTGACGAAGCCCGACCAGCGCAGGAGCCGGAGGGAAGCGTCCTTCTCCGGCTTGAAGACCGGCTCGACCTTCGCGGCCTGGCCGAGGGCGCGGCCTGCGGCGACTCCGAGGCCCCAACCGAGCACCGTACGTCGCGGGATCTTTCGCATGCATCCCCCGGGGAAACGTGGGCCCGGCATCATTGCGCTTCGCGATCCATTTGCGAAGCTGGACGCGGGTCTCACCATTGACACCGGCGCTCGGCAGAGCGATAGGTGCCGCGGCGTTTCCCGCGAAGGAGAAGACATGAAGACGTCATCGATCGTGTTCGCGTTCGCGCTCGCTTCGAGCACTGCTGCCCTCGCGAACGTGAAGACGGACACCATCAAGGTGAGCGGCTGGAAATGCGAGAAGTGCCCCGCGAAGACCGAGGCCAAGCTCAGGCAGGTCAACGGCGTCGAGTCGGCCTCGGCGGACCGCGAGAAGGGCCAGGTGATCGTGAAGTACGACGACACCAAAACAAAGCCAGCCGATCTTGAAAAGGCAGTCGCCGACTCGGGCTTCGCAGTCGCGAAGTAGCGGCCGGTCGGCTTCAGCGCAGGCAGTGATGACGTAGCGGTTCGCCGCAACTCGGGCGGTGAGGCGCGAATCGACGAGAACGTTGCACCGCGGTCGCGGATGCCGCATCTAGTTCTCTCGATGAAGACGAATCGCCCGCTCACCGTCATCTCGCTCTTGCTCAGTCTCTCGATGGCCGCGATGGAGATGACCGTCGTCTCCACCGCCATGCCGACGGTGGTCGGAGACCTGGGCGGCATCCATCTCTACTCCTGGGTGTTCACCGGATACCTGCTGACGTCGACCGTCACTGTGCCGCTCTACGGGAAGCTCGCCGATCTCTACGGGCGCAAGCCGGTCCTGCTCGCGGGCATCGGAGTCTTCCTCGTGGGTTCGATGGCGAGCGGGCTCGCCCGCGGCATCGGCACGCTCATCGCCTTCCGCGCGCTGCAGGGGCTCGGCGCCGGCGCGATGCAGCCGACCACGCTCACCATCGTCGGCGACATCTACAACCTGGAGGAGCGGGCGAAGATGCAGGGCCTCTTCGGCGCGGTCTGGGGAGTCGCCGGCCTGGTCGGGCCGCTCCTCGGCGGCATCATCGTCAAGTACCTCTCGTGGCGTTGGGTGTTCTTCATCAACGTGCCCGCCGGTATCGCGGCCGCGGCCCTGCTCGTCATCGCGCTGCACGAGAAAGTCGAGCACCACCGGCACTCGCTCGATTGGTTCGGCGCCGGCCTGCTGATGCTCGGCCTCACCGCGCTGCTCTTCGGCGCGCACGGGGGTCAGGGGACGGCGATCGGACTGCCTCTCGCGGCGCTTTCGCTGGTCCTCTTCTTCTTCATCGAGCGCCGTTCGCGCGAACCCGTGGTCCCGCTCGATCTGTTCCGGCAGCGCGCGATCGGCGTCGCGACCGCCGCCGGCGCGCTGGTCGGAGCGGGGATGATCTCGATGGTCACGTACGTGCCGCTCTACGTACAGGGCGTTCTCGGGGGCTCGCCCACCGAGGCGGGGAGCGCGATCACGCCGATGGTCATCGGCTGGCCGATCGCCAGCGCGATCAGCGGAAGGGCGCTCCCGCGCGTCGGCTTTCGCATCCTCGTCCGGTCGGGGCTGGTCATCTCGGCGGTGGCGGCCGGAGCGCTCGCCTTGCTGCTGCGGCCAGGCATGAGCCTCCACGTGCCGCAGGCGATGAGCGCTGTCTTCGGTCTCGGTCTCGGCCTCGCCAACACCGCGCTCTTGATCGCCGTGCAGACCAGCGTCGAATGGCGCCAGCGCGGCGTCGCGACGGCGAGCACCATGTTCGCGCGCACCATCGGAGGAACGCTCGCCGTCGGCGTGCTCGGCGGGATCCTCTCCGCGGCAGTCCTCCGCGACGGCACGCTCCCCCCTGGTGCCGCGGATCGACTGCTCGGCCCCGAACATGGGGCGGGCCTCGATCCGGCGGTCGTGTCCTCGCTTTCGGCCTCGCTGCAGGCCGGGCTGGGGACGGTCTTCTGGGCGATCGCCGGCATCTCGGTGGCCGCGGCCATCACCAGCCTGTTCTTCCCGCGGATCCCGATCGGCAAGGCGCCTCAGCACAGCCCCGAGACGGCCCAGCCCGCGCAGTTGAGCGCGCTGCCGCCGGAAGCGTGATCGGCGATTCAGGTGCCGATCCCTTCCTCGACGAACACCTTCGCTCCCTTCAACTCGACCTGCACACGATCTCCGCGGGCGAGGCGCAGGCCATCGAATCCTCCCTTCGCCATGCGGATGGCGAGCCGCTCTCCGGAATCGAGCCGCAGCGCGATCTTCACGGACCCGCCGACGCGGGAGAGGTCCTCCACCACCGCGCCGGCCAGGGGCGGTCCGACGCCGCGGGCGTGCGCGATCTGCACGTCGTGAGGGCGTACGAAGGCATGCACGGTCGCGCCCTCGCGAACACCCGCGGGAGCGCTGAGCGTGTGCGGACCGACGGAAGCGCGCCCGTCCCGGATGTGTCCATGCAGGACGTTTGCCTCGCCGACGAACGAGGCGACGAACCGGGAGGCGGGGTGATCGTAGATCTCCAGCGGACTGCCGGATTGCTCGACGCGACCCGCGTGCAGCACGACGACGTGCTGCGAGAGCTCCAGCGCCTCCTCCTGGTCATGGGTCACCAGCACGGTGGTGAGCTGCGTCTTGTCGTGGAGGCGGCGCAGCCAGGCGCGCAGCTCGATTCGGACGCGCGCGTCGAGCGACCCGAACGGTTCGTCCAGCAGCAGCACGCGGGGCCTGGTCGCCAAGGCGCGCGCGAACGCCACGCGCTGCCGCTGCCCGCCGGAGAGTTGCGCCGGCTGCCGGCGCCCGTGATCCCGCAGCTGAACCAGCTCGAGCAACTCGTCCACGCGCTCCCCGATCTCGCGCGCGGGAAACCGTCGCACCCGCAACCCGAAGGCGACGTTCTCGCGGACGCTCAGGTGCTCGAACAGCGCATGACCCTGGAAGACGAATCCAACCCCGCGTTTCTGGACCGGCACCCCTGTGCACTCGTGCCCGTCGAGGAATACGCTGCCCTCGTCGGGGACCTCCAGGCCGGCGATGAGCCGCAGCAGCGTGGTCTTTCCGGAACCCGACGGGCCGAGCAGAGTCGTGATCGCGCCGGAGGGCGCCGCGAAGGATGCGTCGCTGACTGCGACGGCTCCTGCGAACTGCTTGCTCAACCGCTCGACGCGCACGCTCACGGCCGGACCTCCCGCGCTCGCAAGGCGAGGAGCTTCTTCGCCGCCAGCGTGACCAGCGCCAGGAGCGTCAGCATGGAAGCCACCGCGAACGCTCCGGCGAAATCGTACTCGTTGTAGAGGATCTCGACCTGCAGCGGCAGCGTGTTGGTGCGGCCGCGGATGTGGCCCGACACCACGGAGACGGCGCCGAACTCTCCCATCGCGCGCGCGTTGCAGAGGATCACGCCGTAGAGGACCGCCCATTTGATGCGAGGGAGGGTGACGCGCAGGAACACCTGCCAGCCCCGCGCTCCCAGCGTCAGCGCCGCTTCCTCCTGATCGGCGTTCTGCGCCTGCAGGACCGGCAGCACCTCCTTCGCGACGAAGGGGAAGGTGACGAAGGTGGTGGCGAGCACGATCCCGGGCACTGCGAAGACGACCTTGAGCCCGTGCGCCGCGAGCCATGGCCCGAAGAATCCCTGCGCGCCGAAGAGCAGGGTGAGCGACAATCCGCTGATCACCGGAGACACGCTGAAGGGGAGATCGATCAGGGCGTTGAGGAGCTGCTTTCCGGGAAACTCGTAGCGCGCGATCGCCCACGCGGCGGCCACCCCGAAAGCGACGTTGAGCGGCACCGCCACCGCGGCGCAAAGAAGCGTGAGCCACATTGCGGCGCGCACCTCCGGCTGCAGCACCGCTCTCAGGTACGCCAAAGACCCCTTCTCCAGCGCTTGCGTGAACACCGCGGCGACTGGCACGAGCACGAACAGGGCGAGAAAAGCGAGTCCGACCGCGATCAGCGCCGCGCGCACCAGGACCGGCTCGCGCAGGGCCGGCGGGAGCGAATGCCGGGCCGATGGAGAGGAGGCGTTCATGCGACCACCTGTGAACGCGCCGGTCGCCGCCGGCCCACCATGCCGATGGCGTGGATGCCGAGCAGGAGCGCGAAGGAGCCCGCGAGCATCACCACCGCAATCGCGGTGGCGCCGCCCACGTCGTACTGCTCGAGGCGGGTGAAAATGAGCAGCGGAACGATCTCGGTCTTCAGCGGCATGTTGCCGGAGATGAACACCACCGATCCGTACTCGCCCAGCGCCCGCGCGAACGAGAGAGCGAATCCGGTGAGCAGCGTGGGGAGCATGGCCGGCGCGATCACGCGCGCGAGCACGCGCAGGCGGCCCGCGCCCAGCACCGCGGCCGCTTCCTCCATGGCGGGATCGAGATCGAGGAGAACGGGCTGGAGCGTGCGCACGACGAAGGGCAGCCCCACGAAGGTGAGGGCGACGACGACGCCGGCAGGCGCGAAGGCTACGTGGACGCCGTTCGCCACCAGATACCGGCCGATGAAGCCGTTCTCGGCGTATACCGCGGTGAGCGCGATGCCGGCGACCGCCGTGGGCAGCGCGAACGGCAGGTCCACCAGCGCGTCCGCCAGCGCCTTTCCGGGAAACCGGTACCGCGTGAGCACCCACGCCAGCACCGATCCGAAGACCAGGTTGATCAGTGCCCCGAGAAGGGAGGCGAAAAAGCTCAGTCGGTATGCCGCCAGGGCGCGCGGACCGCTCACCGCGGCCGCGAACTGCGCCCAGGAGAGCTGCGTCGAGCGCAGCACGAGCGCGCCGAGCGGCAGCAGCACCACCAGGCTGAGATAGAGGACGGTGAACCCGAACGTGAGGCGGAACCCGGGGAGGATGCCCCGGCGGCGCGTCAGCCTGCGGACTGCGGCGTCGGCGGCCTTCATCAGCGCGCCCCCGTATAGAGCTGGTCGAACACGCCGCCTTCGTCGAAGTGCGTCTTCTGGGCCTTGCGCCAGCCACCGAAGACCTCGTCGATGGTGAAGAGGGTGAGCTTGGGAAATCCACCCGGGTGCTTCGCGGCCGCCTGCTCGAGACGGGGCCGGTAACCGTGGCGAGCGACGATCTCCTGCGCCTGCGGCGTGTAGAGAAATTCCAGATACGCCTCGGCCAGCTTGCGGGTGCCGTGCTTGTCCGCGAACCGATCGACGACGGCGACCGGCGGCTCGGCGAGGATGCTCGATGCCGGCGTGACGATCTCGAACCGATCCTTCCCCAGTTCCTCGGCGAGTAGGAACGCCTCGTTCTCCCAGGCGATCAGCACGTCGCCGATCCCGCGCTGCGCGAACGTGGTGGTGGCCCCGCGCGCGCCTGAATCGAGCACCGGAACGTGTTTGAACAGCTCGGCGACGAAGGCGCGCGCTTGGTCCTCGTTTCCCGTCCGCAGCTGCGCCGCTCCCCAGGCGGCGAGATAGTTCCAGCGCGCGCCGCCAGAGGTCTTCGGATTCGGCGTGATCACCACGACTCCGGGTTTGATCAGGTCGTCCCAATCGCGGATCCCCTTTGCGTTTCCCTTGCGGACCACGAAGACCACCGTCGATGTGTACGGCGCGCTCCGCTGCGGCAGGCGCGCCTGCCAGTCCTCCGGCAGCAGGCCGGCCCTGTCGTGGAGGGCATCGATGTCGTACGCGAGCGCGAGAGTGACCACGTCAGCTTCGAGGCCGTCGATCACCGCTCGCGCCTGCTTGCCCGACCCGCCGTGCGATTGCTGGATGGTGACCTTCTCGCCGGTATTGGCCAGCCATTGTCTTGCGAAAGCAGCGTCGATCTCCTGATACAGCTCCCGAGTGGGGTCGTAAGAGACGTTGAGCAACGTCGCGTCCGCGTGTGCCGCGGCGCTCAGCGCGAGGACCGCCGCGGTCAACCTTGCGAGCGTCATCGATCCTCCCGCGCGATCGCGCGATGCAGGGACTGGGCTTCGGCTTCGCCGTCGACCTCGACGGGCTCGACGCCGACAGCCCGCAGCGCTTCCCTTGCGGCCTCGAGGTCTTCGTCCGCGGCGGGAAAGAGAACGACGAGTCCCGCCGCCGCGCAGGCGCGGGCGGCCGCGGGGCGGCGGACGATTGCAGACACCAGAGCGCCTTCCGCGGCGATGCGCTCGAATTCATGCGCCCGGGCGACGCTCAGCGCCTCGGTCCTCGCACGAACCAGCAGGACCATTCCCGGCTCAATCGGCCTCGCGGCGGCCTGCTCGGTCTCCGCTCGCGGGCCGGAGGCGATCATCCCTGCCGCGACGGTCTCGTTCGTGAGCGCGTCGATGAGGATGAAGGCCCCGGTCGCGCGGTCGAGCGCATAAGGGTCTGCGGCGATGGGGCGCGCGGCGCGCACCACCACCATGCCGATCTCGTTCAGCGCAAGCGAGGAAGCCGGACTCTCTTCGCCAGTCTCCGGGTCGAATCGCCAGCGCAGCGCCTCGATCCGCGCCGGCGACGTGCAGCTGGCGTGCTTGATCGCGTACGCGCGGGTGAAATCGAGTGGCCGCTCCGCCAGCCATACGGCCATCGCCTCCACCTGCCTGCCTACCGCCGGTGCCGATTCGGGATGCGCGAGCAGGTCGCCGCGCCCCGCGTCCACGTCGTCGGCCAGACGGAGCACCACGGACATGGGGGCGTGAGCTCGCGAGACCGGCCCCTCGAATGTCTCGATCGCGCGCACCCGTGAACGCGCACCGGACGGCAGGACCACGATCTCGTCGCCCACGGTCACCGCCCCCGAGGCGATCTGACCCGCGAGGCCGCGGTAATCGATGTGGGGCCGGAGCACGTTCTGGACGGGAAAGCGAAACGGCCGTTCGGCGCGGTCGCGCTGCACCTCCACCGACTCGACGAAGTCGAGCACGCTTCCGCCCCTGTGCCATGGCATCCGCGGGCTCTGGAGCGCGACGTTGTCGCCGAGCTTCGCGCTCACGGGGAGGAGCACGAGCTGCGTGAAACCGAGCGATGCGGCGAACGCGCGCACCTGGCCGGCGATGCGCTGGAACGCCCCCGGGTCGAAGCCGGCGAGGTCCATCTTGTTCACGGCCACCGCCAGGCGGCGGATCCCCAGCAGCGAGGCGATGGTCGCGTGCCGGCGAGTCTGCGGCAGCACGCCGAGCCGCGCGTCCACCAGGATGATCGCCGCGTCGGCCGTGGACGCGCCCGTAGCCATGTTTCGCGTGTACTGCGCATGGCCAGGCGTGTCGGCGAGGATGAACTTCCGCCGCCTGGTCTCGAAGTAGCGATAGGCAACGTCGATGGTGATGCCCTGCTCCCGCTCGGCCTTGAGGCCGTCGGTGAAGAGCGAGAAGTCGATGGCGTCGCCGTTGCGGGTCGCGCGGCGGACCTGCTCGATCTGGTCGTCGAAGAGCGCGCCCGTCTCGTAGAGCAGCCGGCCGATGAGCGTGCTCTTGCCGTCGTCGACCGAGCCGATCACCACCAGGCGCACGAGCTCCTTGGGTTCGCTCGCCGCTTCCATCTGCTGCAGGGGGACCGCCATCAGAAGTAGCCCTCGCGCTTCTTGGTCTCCATCGAGCCTTCCTCGTCGTGATCGATCAGCCGTCCCTGCCGCTCGGAGCGGCGGCTGCTTCGCATCTCGGCGATGATTGCGGCCACGTTCGCGGCATCGGACTCGATCGCGGCGCTGAGCGGGTAGCAACCCAGCGTGCGGAAGCGCACGCGCCGGTGCCTCGGGACTTCGCCCGGAGCGAGGCGAAAGCGCTCGTCGTCCACCACGATCAGATTGCCCTGGCGCTCGACCACGGGGCGCTCGGCGGCGAAGTAGAGCGGGACGACGGGAATGTCCTCGAGCTGCACGTACTGCCACACATCCAGCTCGCTCCAGTTGGAGAGCGGGAAGACGCGGATGCTCTCGCCCTTCTCGATGCGCCCGTTGTAGAGGTTCCACAGCTCCGGCCGCTGCTGGCGGGGCTCCCACTGCCCGTGGCGGTCGCGGAAGGAGAAGATGCGCTCCTTGGCGCGCGACTTCTCCTCGTCACGGCGAGCGCCGCCGAACGCCGCGTCGTATCCGCCGTTCGCCAGCGCTTCGAGCAGCGCCTGCGTCTTGAGCGCGAAGGTGTACTTCTGGCTCGAATGGTCGAACGGGTTGATCCCTTCGTCGAGCGCTCGCTGGTTGCGGTGGACCAGAAGGCGCAGACCGAGCTCGCGCACGATCCGGTCGCGGAAGGCGTACATCTCGCGAAACTTCCAGGTCGTGTCCACGTGCAGCAGGGGAAATGGCACGGGCGCGGGATGAAACGCCTTCCGGGCCAGGTGCAGCAGCACCTGCGAATCCTTGCCGATGCTGTAGAGGAGGACGGGCCGGGCGAACTCCGCCGCCACTTCGCGGATCACGTGGATGCTCTCCGCCTCCAGTTCTCGCAGGTGCGAAAGCATCTAGCGCGCGCCTCCGGCCCGCGCGTGCAGCCCGCATTCCTTGTGCTCGGGCAGCTCCCACCACCAGCGGCCCGCCCGCACGTCTTCGCCGGGCGCGACCGGGCGCGTGCAGGGGGCGCAGCCGATGGAGGGGTATCCCTGCGCATGCAGCGCGTTGACGGGCAGCGCCCGCTCGCGCGCGTACTCCCACACCTGCGCCTCGGTCCACGAAACCAGCGGGTTGACCTTGAGGATGCCCCCGTTCGCCCGATCCCGCTCCACCATCTCGACCGCCGCGCGCGTCACCGCCTGCTCGCGGCGCAGGCCGGTGATCCATGCCGCCTTGCCGGCGAGGGCGCGCGAGAGCGGCTCGAGCTTGCGGATCGCGCAGCACTCCTTGCGCGCCGCAACGCTCTCCCGGAACGAGAAGAACCCCTTCTCGCGCTCCAATGCCTCCACCACTTCGCGCTGCGGGAAGAACGTCTCGATGGAAATCCGGTACCGGCGCCGGACCGCCTCCATCACCTCGTACGTCTCTGGCGGCAGCCGGCCGGTATCGAGCGTGAACACCCGCAGGCGCGGCGCGCACCTGGCGGCGAGGTCGATGAGGATCACGTCTTCGACGCCGAAGCTGGACGCGATCGCAGCCGATTCGCCGAAGCGCGCTCCAGTCCACGCCAGGGCCTGCGCCGCGGTCGCCCCGGCAAGCTGCCGGCGGGCTTCGTCCAGGTCTCGATCGTTCTCCATCGCCTGCTCCCTGCTGCGCTGAAAATGCGAAGGCCCGCCTCCCGGTCTGGGTGGCGGGCCTTCGGCGAACCGTTTTCGAGGAAGTCGTTACACTCGCTCGAGGAGCTCGCCGCTCCGCCACGGGATCGCACACGCACAGCAGCAGCAGCGGAGGGCTGCAGCAGCGACGGGAACGGTCTGGGCGAAGCGGAAAGTCATCACCAAGGAGCAATAGAGATCGGACCGCGACAAGTCAACTGCGATCTCGTTTCTCCACTACTGTCGATGGTTTGCGCCGTCGCCGCCGGCGCACCGGAGCGCACGCCAGGAGGGCGAGTGCGCCGATCGCAGCATCGCTCCCGCTGGCGCAACCCCCGGAGGACACGGGTGAAGACGGAGCAGCGGCACCGCCCGCATCCGCCGGGGCCTCCTCCCACGGGCCCCCCGTCCGTCCCCGAAGGGCTTGCAGCCCGCAGACGCGCCAGGGCCTCGATGAAGTAGTAGTCGCCGTAGATGAGACCGGCATCGACGGCCTTGCCTTCGGGAAGGTTGCCCACTCCGTGCAGCAGGACGGCCGGGCTGGGGGTCCCGGCGGCGAGGTAGGCCGGCGAGGCGAGCTCGTCGAGCATGCGCTTTGCGGCTTGCAGGTAGCGGTCGCGATCCGGCAGGTCGACGAACCCGCTCAACTCGATCAGCGCGGAGGCGACGGCGGCGGCTGCGGAGGAGTCTTTGTGCTGTGGTACGGCTCGGCCCGCCGTTCCTTGTTGGAGATGTCGCGCCAGTCGCCGAGCCACTGCTCGCAGAATCGCTGGCCGAGGTCGATGTCGGCGACCGCGACTTTCGGTCCGGCATCGATGGTGACCGACGCCAGCACGGACCCCAGCGGATTCACGACTTCGCTCGCGTAATCGTAGCCGGAGGCAGCCAGGTAGATGCCGTTCTCCACCGCCCGCGCGTGCACCAGCGCCGTCTTCCCTCCCCAGATGGGAACGAGCAGCAGCTCCGCCCCTTTCAGCGCGGCTTCGCGCGCGGGTTCGGGACGAATCTCAACCCGGGCCGGTGTCGCGCAAATTCCCCCGCGGATAGGATTGCGCTCGTGAGAGGGACTGCTCGTCGGATGGCGTCGCTGCTCGTGGTGCTCGGCTGCTCACACGGACGGGCAGGCGACCCGTGCGCCCACGGGCCGGGCGTCCTGGTGCCTCTCGGTCCTGGGTCATCGACCATCCGCACGGTGTTCGTGATCCTGATGGAGAACACGAACTGGTCGGAGATCGCCGGGAACCCCGCGGCACCGTACATCAACCGCACGCTGCTTCCCGCTGCCTCGTTTGCGACCCGGTACTTCAATCCGCCCGATCTACACCCCAGCGAGCCGAACTATCTCTGGCTCGAAGGCGGCACCGACTACGGGATCCGCGACAACGACGATCCGGCCGCGCACCATCTTCCGAACCGCGATCATCTGGTATCGCTGCTCGGGCAGGCGGGAATTGCCTGGAAGGCGTACCAGGAGGGGATCAGCGGTGGCGAATGCCCTTTGAGCAGCGAGGGACTGTACGCGGCGAAACACAATCCGTTCGTCTACTTCGACGACGTTACCGGCGGGCTGGACGTGAACTCGCCGGTCTGCATCAGCCATGTCCGTCCTTTCGAGGAGCTCGCCGCGGATCTCCAGGTCGGGAAGGTGGCGCGCTACAACTTCATCACGCCCGATCTCTGTCACGACATGCACGGAGCGTCGGCCTGCGAGACGCTCAACCAGATCCACAGCGGGGATGCGTGGCTCGCGCAATGGGTCCCGGCGATCCTGGAATCTTCCGCGTACGCGAACGGCGGAGCCCTCTTCATCGTCTGGGACGAGAGCGAAGACGGCGATTACCCCATCGGCCTGATCGTGCTTTCCGCCGCTGCGAAGGGCGGCGGATACTCCAACGCGATCCGCTATACGCACAGCTCGCTGCTCCGGACGCTTCAGGAGATCTTCGGAGTCGGGCCGCTGCTCTGCGACGCGGCTCACGCGACCGCGCTCAGCGATCTCTTCCGCGTCTTCCCGTAGGGTCGCTCGGCGGCGCTCCGGCCCTCGCCGCGTCGACCATGGCGCCGACCTGGGAAAGCACGAATCCCCTGGAGCGCAGTCCCGCGACTATCTCCGGCAGCGCCTCGGCCGTGTGCCACCCGCGGCGGTTCATGTGCATCACCACGATGGATCCGGGCCGCGCTTTTGCGAGGACCCACGCGATCAGCCGGTCGCGGGTGATGTGGCGGTCGGGATCGCCCGACGGGAAATCGAACTCCACGGTGCGAAGGCCGGTCTGCCCGGCTTGCTCCGCCAGCTCGGGGTCCACCTCGCCGTACGGCGGCCGGAAGAAACTCGGAATGCGTCCGGTCAGCGAGTACAGGATCTGCTGCGTCCAGAGCAGCTCCTCGCGCTGCCGCTCGGGCGGGACCTCGGTCATGTGCGGATGCGTGTACGAGTGATTGGCGATCTCGAACAGCGGATTCTGCGCCAGGACGCGCATCTGTCGCAGGTGTGTCTCGGCCCAGCGGCCGCTGATGAAGAGCGTGGCCGGAGTGTTCGTCCGCATCAGCGCGCGAGTCACCCGGTCGTCGTAGAAGCTGCGATCGAGCGTGGAGCAGGCGTCGAACGTCAGCGCCACCCGCCGTCCGCCGGCGTCCAGGCGCGAGATGATCCCGGCCTCCACTGGCTGGTACGACGGCAGCGGCTTGAGGAGGACCGGCTCGTCGTGCCTCTCCTGCGGCTGCAGCGGCGGCTCGGATGAAGGCGGCAGGTCGAAGAGAAGGTCTTCTGCCCCGGGCGGGGGCTCGACCAGCTCGACCCAGGTGGCCCGCGGCGAGATCGCCACCGTTCGCGACTGCGAAAGCCCGAACGAGAAATCGGCCAGCACGCGGTCGAGCGCGTCGGGCGCGGAAGCGGGCGGCTGCTTGTGTGGGAGCAGGGGCCTGATGCCGGATTGCTTGGCGGCGACGCCCAGCCACGAAGGCAATCCGCGGAGGCGTTCCGGCAGCCGCCAGAGCAGCAGACGATATCGTTCGTCGATGCGCGCGCCAGCATGCTCCAGCTCTACGTCGGGCGCGCGCCCGGCGAGGAGCGCAGGCGGCTCCGGGTGTGCGGGATCGGCGGCCGGATCGCGCGGTGTCCAGGCGCGGTGCACGAGCGTGGCGACGATCGCGCGCTCCTCCGCGGACACGAGCAGATCGAGCGCCAGCGGGACACCGCTTCCCTGCGCCGTCCGAGGCACGACCAGCGGCCTGCCATCGACGACCAGCGCGCGCTCCTCCGGGGGTAGCGGCGCGGAGAAGAGCAGGCACAGCGCGAAGAGCATGGCGCGATGTTAGCTCAGCGGAGCAGCGGCGCATCCACGACGGACGACGCACCCGGGCCCGTCAGCGCGCTCCGAAAGGCGGCGGCGACCGCCGGGTCATCCTGCACGAGCATGTCGCTTCCGGCAGCGCCGTCGTTGTTCCAGCGCTCCTGCCACCAGGCGAAGCCGCGACTTCTGGCCAGCGGCCTCCCACGAGGTCCGCCAGGGCCGCGCGCACCCATGGCGCCGCCGCGCAGCGCGGGTTGTTGTTGGTGATCCCGAACTCGAAGATGAAGAGCGGCTTGCTCACCGTGGCGGCGTGCAGCTGCGGAAGCATGTCCTCGACGAGGGAACGGAAGGTCGGGCAGCGATCGTCGTTCGAGCGGGATCGGACTGCGGCATCGCCAACGTCAACGCCGGCACCAGCGGCGCGGAGATCGGGGGCGCGTTCGGCGGCGAGAAGGAGACGGGGGGCGGGCGGGAATCGGGATCCGACGCCTGGAAGGCCTACATGCGGCGGCAGACCTCGACCATCAACTGGGGACGCGATCTGCCACTGGCGCAAGGGATCACCTTCGGCACCTGACGAGGTCCGGCGTCCGATCCGGATTGCCTCGTGATACCGTCCTCGTCCGGGGCCCAGGCACATGCACGTGCCCTTGCTTGCCGAGCTCAAGCGGCGGCGCGTCTTCCGCGCGCTGATCGGATACGGCATTGCCGCGTTCGCGGTGCTCCAGATCGTCGAGCCCGTCATGCACGGGCTCCACTGGCCGGAGCCGGTGCTCTCCTACGTGGTCGTGGCGCTTGCAGCGGGGTTTCCCATCGTCGTCGCGCTCGCCTGGATCTTCGACGTCAGCGGCGGGCGCATCGAGCGGACTGCCCCCGCGTCTGGCAGCCGCATCGGCGGGGTTCGCCTCGCCTTGGCGCTCGTCGCCATCGGAGCGCTCGCGGCCGCACCGGGAGTGCTCTGGTATTTCGTCGTTCGCGGCGGATCGAAAAGCACGCCCGCCACGGCGCAAACGCCTTCCATCGCGGTATTGCCGTTCGTGAACCTGACCGGGGACAAGGAGAACGAATACTTCTCCGACGGCATCACGGAGGAGATCATCAACGCGCTCGCAAACGTCGAGGGCCTGCGGGTCGTCGCGCGGACCTCGGCCTTCTCCTTCAAAGGAAAGGACGTCAACGTCCGCAAGATCGGCGAGGAGCTCAACGTCGCGACGGTGCTCGAAGGGAGCGTACGCCGGGACGGCAATCAGTTGCGTGTTTCCGCCCAGCTGATCGGCGCCCTGGACGGGTATCATCTCTGGTCGAGGATCTACGACCGCGAGCTGAAGAACGTTTTTGCCGTCGAAGACGAGCTGGCGCGCGCCATCGTCGACGCGTTGAAGCCGAAACTCATCGCTCGGCCGCGCCTGGTCGCCCAGTCGACAGCCAATGCGAAGGCGCACGACCTGTACCTGCGAGGGCGTTTCTTCTGGAACCGACGCAACAAGGAAGGTCTGGCCAAGGCCGCGGCGCTGTTCGAGCAGGCGATCGCGGCCGACCTGGCGCCGGGCTACTTTCGCGCCGACCGCGGCAACCCCTGGATGGTTTTCGCCGCCGTCGCGGCATCCTCACGGCTCGCGAACCCGATCACCGCCGAGAACCTCCGGCCGACCGTCTCCTCCATGAGGAAGGCCATGCTGATTCCCGCGTCGGACAGCGAGCGCGAGATCTGCGCGCCGAGCCCCTTGCGATCCGTGCCTTCCACCAGGATGCATGCCGTCTCCGAGGGCGCGAATCCCGCCTTGCGCGCAACTGCCTCGACCGCGGCGCCTTCGACGGGAAACACCTCCACCGTAGCGCGCTCCAGCTCTCCCGTATGGCGATACCCCATCACCACGCGCAGGTTTGCCCCCGCCGCCGCGAGCGGCTCGAGCACGTCGGCGAGCATCCCTTTGCGATTCGCACGGTGCAGGCTCCAGAGCTGCACGTTCTTGACGGTCATGTCGTCGGCCATGGTTCACCCCTGCGGCGCAGCGTAGCCCTCCCCGCGGGGGCGCACCACAGGGTTACATCCAGGCAGCGGAAAAGAGACGGGTCCTCGATCCGCTGGCACGATGCGACCATCGGCGCTTCCGCCGCGCAGAGGATCGATGTCGCCGACCTGGAGCCGCATCCGCGCGATCGACTGGCTCCGCGGGCTCGCCGTGCTGCTGATGATCCAGACGCACGCGTTGGCCCTCTTGCGGCCGGAGCTCCGCAGCGGGGGCCTCTTCGATTCGCTCCAGTGGGTGGATGGCCTGGTCGCACCCGCTTTCATCCTCGCGGCCGGCTTCTCCATGGCGCTGACGCAGGTCAGGGCGGCCTCCGCTCCGGGCGCCGCCGAGGCGCGCCGCCGCCGGATGCTGCGGACGCTGCGCCGGCTGGCCGAGGTGCTGCTCGTCGGGATCCTGGTGAACTGGATGTGGTTCCCCATCTTCCGCGAGCCGCGCTGGATCCTGCGGATGGACATCCTCCCTTGCATCGGTCTTTCGCTGCTGCTCGCCCTGCCCATCCTGTTCGCGCTCGCTCCGCACCCGCGAGCGCTGCGCTGGGCCTCGCTGCTGCTCGCCGCGGCCGTGTTCGGCGTTTCACCGCTCGCGGAACCGCTCGGCCCGCCCTGGAACCGCTTCCTCAACCAGCGCAGCGACGCCGTGTTTCCGCTCCTGCCCTGGGCTGGATACGTGTATCTCGGCGCGGCGATCGGCTCGGCGACGGCGGAGAAGGGTCCGAGAGGAGCGGCGGTGTGGCTGGCGGCGCTGGCGGCCGCCGGCATCGTGGTCTGGTCATTGACGCCGTGGTTCGCCGCGCTGTATCCGCCGCACGAATTCTGGGTGATGAATCCCGCCAACGCCGCGCGGCGCTGGACGCAGGTCTGCCTGGCCGCCCTCGCCCTGCTCGCAGTCGAGCAAGCGGTGCCGAGGCGCTGGCGCGACTTGGCACCGGTGCGGTTCGTCGAGGTGTTCGGGACGTCCTCGCTGGCCGGCTATTTCTTCCACGAGATGCTGCTGTTCTTCCGCATCTTCGGGTTCTCGTTCGAGGCGCGTTGGGGAAAATCGTGCTCGTGGCCGCAGTACGCGGTGCTCACGGTGCTGCTCGCCGGCTGCACGTTCCTGCTGACCTGGCTGACCGCGAGGGTCTACGCCGCAGTCGAGCAACGGCCGGCAGCTGCCCCAGGTAGTCGCTTGGTCGCTCGGCGACGACGTATTTAGACTGTACAGAATGCGGCCGGTTGCGATACCGGCCGGCGCGGCGTACGCCAACGGCATGATCGAGCACATCAGCCTCCGCTGCCGCAATGCGCGCGCGAGCCGCAGGTTCTACGAGAAGGCGCTGGCGCCGTTGGGATACGAGATGGACAGGGAGTACGACGACGCGTTCGGTTTCATCCAGGGCGGACGGCACGACTTCTGGGTGACGAAAGGGAAGGTCGGCACGCCGACCCACGTCGCATTCCAGGCCGGCGACAAATCCGCCGTCGACGCCTTCTATCGCGCCGCGATGGCCGCTGGCGGGAAGGACAATGGCCCGCCCGGCATGCGCGAGGAATACGGGTATGCGGCATTCGTCCTCGACCCCGACGGCCACAACGTCGAGGCCGTGATCTGGAACGAGGAGCTGGACAAAAAACCCAGGCGCTCCGCGCCTCGCCGTCGCACGCGCAAGCGGCGGTGAGCCGCCGCCGGAGGGCGCGGAAGGACGGCCGAGGGGGCAGGCTCGTCATTCGTCAGGGTCGCGTGTAGATTTGAGGGCTGGGGAAGGAGGGCCCATGGCAGCATCCGGGACTGATGGTACTCCCCCACGGCCCTTGATCGAGCGCGCCATCGAGACCGAGGACATCCGGGCGCTCGGGCTCGGGGCGCCGATCACGGTGAGGACGGACGCCACCCTGCAGGAGGTGGTGGAGACCCTGCAGGCGAGGCACATCGGCTGCGTGCTCGTAGTCGATCCGGACGGAAAGCTCGCCGGCATCTTCACCGAGCGCGACCTTTTGACCAAGGTCGCCTTGCGCTCGCTGGACTGGAGCAAGGAGCGCGTCGCCGATTTCATGACGCGCGATCCGGAAACGCTGCGCCCTGAAGACCGGATCGCCTGGGCGCTCAAGCTGATGCACGTGGGCGGATACAGGCACGTGCCGCTCACCGATGCCGACGGCCGGCCTGTCGGCGTCATCTCCGTCAAGGACATCGTCGACTACATCGTCGACCTGTTTCCCTCGCCGGTGCTCAACCTGCCGCCGGAGCCGCACCAGACGGCATTCTCGGACGGCGAGAGCGGCGGCGAGGGTTGATCAGACGACGCCCTGCTCGCGCAGAGCATCCACCTCGGCGTCCTCCATGCGCAGCAGGCTCTTCAGCACCTCGGCGGTATGTTGTCCGAGCGCCGGGGGAGGAAGGTCGGTCCGATCCGGGCACTCTGACAGCCGGATGGGCGACCTCACCATCGGAACATTCCCAGCGAGCGGGTGCGGCGCGTCGATCTCCATCCCCCGGTGGCGGACCTGCGGGTCCGCGAAGACCTGCGCCAGGTCGTTGATCGGCCCGCACGGCACGGTGGCCGCTTCCAGCGCGCCGATCCAGTCGCCGCTGTCGTGGCGGGCGATGATCCGTGCGAGCTTCGCCTCGAGCTCCGCGCGATTGCGCACGCGCGCGGCGTTCGTGGCGAATTTCGCGTCGCTCGCCAGCTCTGGAGCGCCCGCGACCTCGCAGAGGCGCGCGAATTGTCCGTCGTTGCCGACAGCCACGACGATGTGACCGTCCCTGGTGGCGAAGGCGCGATACGGGACGATGCTGGGATGCGCGTTGCCGAGCCGTTCCGGCGGCTTCCGGGCGAGGAGGTAGTTCTCCGCGTGGTTCGCGAGCATCGCCACCTGGACGTCCAGCAGCGCGAGGTCGATGTGCTGGCCGTGCCCGGTCCGCTCGCGGTGCGCGAGCGCTGCGAGGATCGCGGTCGCCGCGTACATGCCGGTGAGGATGTCGGTGATGGCGACGCCCACCTTCATCGGCTCGCCATCCGGTTCGCCGGTGATGCTCATCAACCCGCCCATCGCCTGGACGAGGAAGTCGTATCCGGCCCTCTCGCGGTACGGTCCTGTCTGGCCGAATCCCGTGATCGAGCAATACACCAGGCGCGGATTGAGCGCCGCGAGGGGCCGATGGCCGAGACCGTAGCGATCGAGCGCGCCAACCTTGTAGTTCTCGACCAGCACGTCCGACTGCGCCGCCAGCCGGCGGACGATCTCCTGCCCTTCCGGACGCGCGATGTCGACGGTGATCGATCTCTTCCCGCGGTTGGTGCTGACGAAATAGGCGGACTCGCCGGCTTCCTCGCGCAGCCAGGGCGGGCCCCAGCCGCGCGTGTCGTCGCCCGTGCCCGGCCGCTCGACCTTGATCACGTCGGCGCCGAGATCGGCGAGCGCCTGGGTCGCCCACGGTCCCGCCAGGACGCGGCTCAGATCCAGGACGCGGATGTGCGCGAGCGCACCGTTTGCCATGGCGGAATCATACGCCGCCCGCGCATCTACTGTGGCACGCGGAGGATGCTTCCCTGAAGCCCCTGGTGAACTGGATATCTCTCGCTGTCGTCGCGCTGCTGGTGCTGGTCGCCGGCGCGCTCCTCATCCGCCTGTGGGTGCGGCGGGCGCGCCTGCGCGAGCGCGTCCCGGTGCGACGGGTGCCGCACTTGCGTCATCCGATCGTGCTCGCCCACGGAGTCTTCGGATTCGACGAGATCGCCGTCGCGGGGCGCCGCCACCGCTATTTCCGCAACATCGCCGAGGAGCTTGCCTTGCCCGGTCTGGAGTTCTACCGGCCCCGCGTCGCACCCAGGGCGCCAATCGCGGTTCGCGCCGGGACCCTGGTCAAGCTCCTGCGGGCGCTCCCCGGCGATCGCTTCAACGTGATTGCCCACAGCATGGGAGGCCTGGACGCGCGCTTCGCGATCGCGCGTCTCGGCCTCGCCGACCGCATCGCCTCGCTCGTCACCATCGGCGCCCCACACCACGGAACGCCGCTCGCGAATGCGCCGTTTGCTCGCGCGACCGCGCGACTCCTCGGCGTCGCGGCGCTCGCCGATCTCGCCCCCGAGGCGGTAGAGCGCTTCAATCAGGCCGTTCCCGACGTCGCGGGGATCGCCTACTGCAGCGTGGTCGCGGCAAGCGACCTCTCGGAGACGAATCCATTGCTCTGGCCGACGCACCTGTACCTCAGCGCGCACGGCGGGCGGAATGACGGGATCGTGCCGCAGGACTCGCAGCGCTGGGGAAAGGTGCTCCGCGAGATCGAGGCGGACCACTGGGCGCAGGTGGGCTGGTCGCTGCGGTTCGACGCAGTCGCGTTGTACGAGGAGATCCTGCGCGAGCTGGCCGGCCTTGGTTTCTGACTTGCTCAACGGACGGAAGTATCCGTGGCGCACTTTCCTCGCAGCTCGACCACCGTCCTCCAGGCGCGATTGCGATCGAGGTTCGCATCGAGCACGGCGTTGCGGTAGCGAACGACTTCCAGCGCGAGCGCGACGATCGCGACGACGAGCGCTGTCTCCAGTGCGACCCGCGTCATGGGGCCTCCTCCCGCGTTGTGTGGCCATCGCGTCGCGGGAAGAGACCCCCCTGCGGAAGGCGATTGTACGGTCGCGAACGCTAGAGCCGGTGCCCGCTCAGGCAGACGGTTCCATCGCAGGAGCGACCTCGGCGGGCGCCTTGGCCGCCTCCGCGCGGTGGTCGCGCGCGATGAGCAGATAGATCGCCGGCACGAAGAACAGGGTGAAGGCTGTTCCGATCGCCATTCCCGCCACCAACACCAGTCCGATGCTGTTGCGCGCCGCGGCGCCGGGACCGCTGACGAGGGTCAGAGGGAAATGGCCGCAGACCGTGGCCACGCTGGTCATCAGCACCGGGCGGAGCCGCGTCATGGCGGCGTTCTTGACGGCCTCGATCTTGCTCTGGCCTTCCTCCTGCAGCTTGTTGGCGAACTCGACGATGAGGATCCCGTTCTTCGAGACCAGCCCGACCAGAGTCACCAGGCCGACCTGCGAGTAGACGTTCAGCGTCGTCGTCCAGCCATCCGTGAAGAAGTGGAGGTTCGGGTTCGGCATCTTGAGGAACGTCATCAAGAGCGCGCCGAACATGGCCAGCGGGACGGACCCCGCCAGGATCACGAACGGGTCGCGGAAGCTGTTGAACTGCGCCGCCAGCACCAGGAAGATGAGGATGATGGCGAGGAGGAACGCGGGAAGGAACTTGTTGCCTTCGGTGCGCAGCTGCCGTGACTCGCCGGTGTAGTCGACGGTGTACCCCTTCGGCAGGATCTTCGCGGCCTCGCTCTCGAGATAGCGCAGCGACTCGTCGAGCGGGCGCATCGCCACGCCGCTCAGCTTCCCCGCGTTGAGCTGCTGGCAGCGCTCCAGCGCGCGCGGCGTCACCGAGTCGTGCAGGGTGGCGATGGTGCTCAGCGAGACCAGCTGGCCGCTCGGGCCGGTGACGTGGACGTCGCGCAGCTGCTCGGGGTTCAAGCGCTCCACCCGCAAGAGCTGCGGGATGACCTTGTAGCTGCGCCCCGCCACGCTGAAGCGGTTGACGAAGTTGCCACCGACGGCGGCTGCCAGGTCCTGGCCGACCGACTGGAGGTTCAGGCCCAGCTCCGCCGCTTTGTCCCGGTCGATCCGGATCTCCGATTGCGGCTGGTCGATCTTGGTGTCGATGAGTGGCGGAAACGCGAACATGCCGCTCTGCGCCGCCTTCATCTGCAGCTGCTGCGCGAATTGCAGGATCTCGTCCGGCTCCGCGGTCGACGCGATGAGGAATTCGACGGGGAAGTTGCTGCCGCCGGGGAGCGCGGAGGGAACGGTCACGAACGTCTGCACTCCAGGGATCGCGGCCACCTTCATCGACACCTCGGGGAGGATCTTGAATACGGCTCGCTTCCGCTCCTCCCACGGTTTGAGGACGGCGCCGTAGAAGCCGCCGGTGGGATAGGTGATCTGGAAGGTGAAGTCCGTCTCCGGGATCTCGCTGAGCTGCGCGTTGATCTCGCGGGTTGACTGGACCACCTGGTCGAGCGTGGAGTTCGCCGGCGTGTTCACCACGCCGAAGAAGAAGCCCTGGTCCTCGGTGGGGGCGAGCTCCTTGGGAGCGAGCATGAACATCCCCACCGCGGCCGCTCCGATGAGGACCCAGGCCAGGTAGATCGCGCCTCGCGCCGCGAAGGTCGTCTCGAGGCTGCGCCCGTACGCGGCCTTGAACCGCTCGAAGGTGCGATTGATCAGCCCGGCGAGGCCCTTTTCCTCGGTGCTGCGATCGAGGAGGTAACCGGACATCACCGGCGACAGCGTCAAGGCCACCACGCCCGAGATGGTGACCGCGCCGGCCAGGGTGAGCGCGAATTCGCGGAAGAGCGAGCCGGTCAGGCCGCCCTGGAAGGCGATGGGCGTGTAGACCGCCGCCAGCGTGATGGTCATCGAGATGATGGGGCCGACCAGCTCGCGGGCGCCTTTCAGCGCCGCGTCGATCGGCTTCAGGCCCTCGCGCAGGTGCCGCTCCACGTTCTCCACCACCACGATGGCGTCGTCGACCACCAACCCGACGGAGAGGACGATGGCGAGGAGGGTGAGGAGATTGATGGTGAAGCCGAGCGCCTGCACCAGGAAGAGGCCGCCGATCAGCGAGGTCGGGATGGCCACGACGGGGACCAACGAGGAGCGCAGCGAGCCGAGGAAGAGGAAGATCACGATCACGACGATCAGGATCGTCTCGAGCAGCGTCTGCACAACCTCGCTGATCGCGCTGCGGATGTAGGCGGTGGCATCGTAGGCGATGCGCGCCTGGATCTGCTCGGGGATCTCCTTCTGCAGCGAGTCCATCTCCGCGCGCAGGCGCTTGACGACGTCGAGGGAGTTGGCGTTCGGCAGCGGCCAGACTCCGATGAACACCGCGGTCTGGCCGTTGAAGTTGACGGCCGTCTCATAGTCCTCGGCGCCGAGCACTACGTCGGCGACGTCGCGCAGGTGCACCGTCGAGCCTTCGTTCTGCCGGATCACCATCTGTTCGAATTCCTGGGGCGAACGCAGGTCGGTGTTCGCCGTCAGGTTCACCTGGACGAGCTGGCCCTTGGTCTGGCCGACGGCAGCGAGGTAGTTGTTCGCGGCGAGCGCTGTCCGGATCTGTCCCGGGCTGATGTTCAGCGCCGCCATGCGGTCCGGCTTCAGCCAGATGCGCATCGCGAAGGTGCGGGCGCCGAGGATGTCGGCGCGCTGCACGCCCTCGATGGCGGAGAGCCGCGGCTGGACCACGCGGAACAGGTAGTCGGTGATCTCGTTCTGCTTGAGGAACTGCGAGGAGAAGCTGAGATAGGCGGCGGCGAACTGGCTGTCGGCCGACTCGATGTTGAGGGCGGGGATCTCGGCTTCGGGTGGCAGATCGCGCCGGACCTGGTCCACTTTGGAGCTGATCTCGGCGAGCGCCTTGGTGGAGTCGTAGTTGAGGCGCAGCCGAGCCCGGATGACCGAGGAGTTCTGCTTGCTCTCCGATTCGATGTACTCGATGCCGTCGGCGGCGGCGATCACGCGCTCGAGCGGCGTGGTGACGAAGCCCCGCACCAGGTCGGCGGTGGCGCCGACGTAAGCGGTGGTGACGGTGATGGCCGCGTTCTCGCTGCGCGGGTACTGGCGCACGTTCAGCGAGCGGATGGCCTGCACGCCCGCGATGACGATCAAGAGGTTGACGACGATCGCGAGGACCGGCCGGCGGATGAAGAGGTCGGTGAATCTCATGCGTACGCCTTTCCGCTTCTCACCGGTCTACAGGCGTCGGCGCGACTTCGGCCTTGGGAGCGAGCTCGTTGTGCACCACCACCGAGACTCCGTTGCGCAGCTTGAAGGCGCCGCTGCTCACGATCGTCTCCCCGGCATTGAGCCCGGAGACCACGCCGACCAGGTCCCCACGTCGCTCGCCGAGGCGCACGAACTTCTGGTGCGCGATCAGACCTTGTTTGCCGGCGGCGTCGGGCTTCTCCTCGATCGCGAACACCGAATCGCCATACGGCGCGTAGAGCACCGCGGTCGAAGGGATCACCAGGACCGTCCGCTTCTCCGGCGACAGGACCTCGACGTTGACGAACATCCCGGGGCGCAGCCGTCCGTCGGTGTTGGGGAACGTGGCGCGCACGCGGACGTTGCGCGTGTTGACGTCGACTTCCGGGTTGATGGTGGTGAGCGTGCCTTCCCAGGAGGTCTGCGGGAACACGTCCGTGCGCAGGCGGGCATTCATCCCGATCCTGAGCTCCGCCAGGGTCTGCTGCGGCAACCAGAACTCGGCGTAGATGGGATGGATCGACTGCAACGTCGCCACCGGCGTGCCCGACGCGAGCACCTGGCCCAACTCCACCTGCTTGATGGAGACGCGCCCGTCGAAGGGAGCGCGAATGGTCTTCTTGGCGATGGTAGCGTGGAGGGTGCCGACATTCGCCGCCGTCTGCTTCGCCTTCGCCTCGGCGGTGTCCAGATCCGCCGGCGCGCTCACGTTGGCCTCGCGCAACGACCGGGCCCGCACCAGGCTCGCGCGCGCCAGCTCGGCGTCGGCCTGCGCCGAGGCGAGCTGGGCCTCTTCGGTGGAGGTATCGAGCTTCACCATCACGTCGCCTTTGCGGACGAACGCCCCCGAATCGAACCCGATCTCGCGCACCAGGCCGGACACCTCGGAGGCGAGAGTGACCGCGCGGATGGCAACGAGCGTGCCCACCGCCGATCGGGACGCCTGCCATTCCTGGGCGTCCACCTTGGCTGAGGTCACCGATTCCGGCGGGATCGCGAACGACTTGCTGGCGTTGATCATCTTGGCGATCTGGCCCCCTTTGATGGCTCCCAAGACGCCGACTACGGCGACGAGCGCGACCGCGGCGATGACCCACACACGCCACTTGCTGGGTCGCGTCAGAAACTGAGTGCCTGCTGCCATTTCCACAAGATTCCTCCCCGGCAAGGCTACTGCGAAGGCCCGTTCCTAGTGCATGTGAGGCGTACTGTCACGCAGAACACGCGACCGACCTGCGATGCGCAATCGATGGAAAGGTTTCGGCTGAGGTGTCGCATTATTTCGGCTCTCGTTCATGGCGATCGAGCTCGCGCCTCATCGACAGCAGCTCGCAATCGCGGTGGACATCGCCGTGGAAGAGACGGAGGCACGGCCGGATTCGTGACCACGGGTGATCGCACGCGCGATCTCCGGCGATGGGCTGAGGCCCTCAAGCCAACCCTTCGGAAGATCGAAGGCCCTAGAATCACGACACATTCAGCCAAGCGAGCGGGCGGGCGCCGGGCCGGACCGGCACCGCAATGCTGCGCCCTTGTCACACGGACGTCACGTTAGGGAGTCAAAAACGCACACCCATGAAGACACTCCTCGTAATTTCGGGGCTGGCCCTCGGGCTGGCCGGCGCGGCGTTCGCGAACAACCTGCTCATCAACGGTGCGGGCGCGACCTTTCCTTTCCCCATCTATTCGAAGTGGTTCAGCGAGTACAACAAGCTGCATCCCGACGTGCAGATCAATTACCAGTCGATCGGCTCCGGCGGCGGAATCAAGCAGATCATCGAGCGTACGGTCGACTTCGGCGCAAGCGATGCGCCGATGACCGAGGAAGAGCTGAAGAAGGCGCCCGGCGTGGTGCACATCCCCACGGTGATGGGCGCGGTGGTCGTCGTCTACAACCTGCCCGGAGTGGGATCGTTGCGCCTTTCCCCCGAGACCCTCGCGAACGTCTTCCTCGGCAAGGTCCAGAACTGGAGCGATGCCGCGATCGCGAAGGACAACCCAGGCGCGAAGCTGCCGGACAGCGCGATCGCGGTGGTGCACCGCTCCGACGGCTCCGGCACCACCGCCGTGTTCACCGACTATCTCGCCAAAGTGTCGCCCGAATGGAAGAGCGGTCCCGGGGCGGGCAAGAGCGTCAACTGGCCCGTTGGCCTCGGCGGAAAGGGAAACGAGGGGGTCACGGGAACGGTGAAGCAGACGGAGGGCGGCATCGGATACGTCGAGCTGGCTTACGCCAACCAGAACAAGCTTTTGATGGTCGATCTGAAGAACCACGATGGACAGTGGGTAAAGGCGTCGCTCGACAGCGTTTCTGCCGCGGCGGCCAAGGCCGAGATTCCCGCCGACTACCGGGTATCGATCACCGACGCGCCCGGCAAGGAAGCGTACCCGATCTCGGCCTTCACGTACCTGCTCGTGTACAAGGACCAAGCCGACCCGGCAAAAGGTCAGGCACTGATCCACTTCCTCTGGTGGGCCATCCACGACGGTCAGAAGATGGCCTCGGCGCTAGACTATGCTCCCCTTCCGGGGCCGCTGGTGAAGAAGGTGGAGGCGACGCTGCAGTCGATCACGGTGCAGGGAAAGGCCGTGCTTGCAAACCGCAAGTGAAATCGTGACCGCGGCCCGCGAGCCGGAGCGCGCCCCCGAGAGCGCTCCGGCCCGGGTCAACGTGCCGGACCGGGTCTGGTCCGGCGGCCTTCTGCTGCTCGGTCTGGCGGTGCTGGTGGTGGCGGCGATCATCGTCGCCGAGCTGGTGCACATCGGCGGGCCCGCCATCTTGCACACCGGGGTGGTCGCCTTCGTCCGCAACTCGGTCTGGGACGTCACGCGCGACGTCTTCGGGGCGCTGCCGTTCATCTACGGGACCCTGGTGACGAGCGCGGTGGCGCTGGTCCTGGCCGTGCCGGTCTCCGTCGGTCTGGCGCTGTTCCTGACCGAGATGGCGCCGCCCTCGGTCCGCTCCATCGTGTCCTTTCCCATCTCCCTGCTCGCGGGCATCCCGAGCGTCGTGTACGGGCTCTGGGGCCTGTTCGTGCTGGTGCCGCTCTTGCGCAGGCCCGTCGAGCCGCTGCTGGCGAAGACGCTCGGGTTCCTCCCGCTCTTCCAGGGTCCGCCCATTGGCCTCGGGTATCTCGCCGCGGGGATCGTTCTCGCGATCATGATCCTGCCGACCAT
>Ga0137407_10000351_pt1 | contig 32630 bp, 40 predicted proteins | sample CZOMad2_2_16fung_FD_108410 | JGI IMG/M metagenome (GOLD analysis project Ga0137407, IMG submission 108410) | Vadose zone soil fungal communities from Angelo Coast Range Reserve, California, USA - CZOMad2_2_16fungal (Illumina Assembly) | ecosystem: Environmental > Terrestrial > Soil > Vadose... | reverse complement strand
CAATACACGGCACTGCTATTAAGTGTTCCGGCTACATACACATCGTTTCCGGAAACAGCAATGCTGGATGCGACTGTATAAACAGAACCATCTGTAAGTGGAACAAGACTATCGTTTTTCCAATATGCAGCGGTAGTACCCACCGTACCCGCCACATAGACATCATTGCCGGCAACCACGATGGAATTTGCTTCGGAAGATTCAGAACCATCACCCAGTAACACTGCGGTACCATTTTTCCAATAAGCAGCAATATTGTTGGATCCATCCGATTCATGCCCGGCGACATATACATCATTCCCTGAAACGGCAATGGAGGTTGCCAATACACCATTACTAAGTGGAACAGGATTACCGTTTTTCCAATATACAGCTCCGTTAGGATCAGATCCCGCCACATAAATATCATTTCCCGAAACTGTAACTGAATATGCAAATGAATTATCGACAATACCTATCCGCGGTACCAGGAAGATGGGCGTATCGTTTTTCCAATACGTTGCAGTACTTCTTATCCCATCATATGTATAGCCGGCAGTATATACAATTAATGCATGAACTACAGGAGGAGGCGGAGGTGGTGGCGGCTTTACCTCGTTTGTAGTTTTACTACATGAACACAATCCCAGGATAAATAAAAACATTACCTGGGAATAGATTTTTCTCATACAGCTTCGGTTTAGAGTCAATTCTGGTTGGAGTTTAAAATCCAAGTTAAGAAATTTGGCATGTTGAGATAAAAAAAGATATTCAGATTTACATATCTTGGGGAAAACCCAATCCAAACCCGGGTTTTTGAATTTTACATGTATAAACAGCCGGATTTTTAAAAAAACATAAATTATGGTAAAGCAATTTCAATAAAATAACTCATGACCCAAACCCGACATCCTGTTGCAACTATGTTTGAAGGTATAGTTCTCTATAAAACGTTCGTGCGTAAAGATCATATTAATTTATCCATATTATATTCTTATCAAATAAAACATAAATGAATCAACAGCTTCAGGCTATAATCAATCATATAAAGCAATCAGAAAGCATGAGCCCTGATGAAAAGAATATTATTTTAAAACAAGCAGCAGCAGTTGATATTGAACTTGAGAAGAAAAACAGGGATTTAGAAATTGAAATCTCGCTGGAACGGGTAAGAGTAATAGCCATGAACATGAGAAAACCAGCTGAAATAATAGGGATTTGTGAAATACTGCTTAAAGAACTTCAGATATTGGAATTTAAGGATATCAGGGATACCCAAATAGTAATTAATAACGATGAGAAAGAAACGTTTCTGAATTACCAGTTTTCAGATTACGGCATAACGGGCATCTCTGAAATTGCTTATCATGGCCATCCCCTATTGGAAGGCTTCGTAAAAGAAATAAAAAAAGCAAATGATGCATTTATTACCATTGAGATGTCAGGGAATGAACTGGAAGAATGGAAAACATTCAGAATAAAAAATGGCGAGTTAAGTGATCCAAGGTTGGATGAAGCTACGTCACTCTGTTACTACTGGTATTCTACAGGAAGCGGAGCGCTCGGTATTTCAACATTTAAATCTATTGCGACTGAACAAATGGAAATCCTGGGCCGTTTCCGGAATGTCTTTGAATTGGCTTATCGCAGGTACATTGATGTTGCCCAGGCAGAAGCACAGGCAAAGGAGGCGAAAATCGAAGTGGCATTGGAAAGAATCAGGGCAAGAGCTTTAGCGATGCAAACTTCACATGAATTATTGGAAGTCGCCAACACGCTGAGAGAACAAATGGGCCTGTTGGGACAATCTGAATTAGAAGCATCAGTTGTGCATCTTTATTATGAAAATTCAGAAATATTCGATGTGTGTTATGCTTTCCGGCCTGCCGGGCTTTCATCCGGAGAAATTGTTACCGGTATCGCACAATTCAGGAATGATGAATGTGAACTTACGAGCGAATTTCTCAAAATGTATAAATCCACGGCAAATGAATATACAATTGAAGCAGGTGGCAATAAGCTGAAGGAATGGTTAGAGTTGCTTTTGATGAAGTCTCCCGATTTAAAAAAATATTGGAGCAAAGGCATGCCTCAATCCGGGATATATCATTTCTCCAATTTTTCGGGAGGTTCATTGATGATGGTTTCCCAGCAAAGACCATCCGAAGAAGCATGCCACCTTCAGCGGCGGGCAGCATCGGTATTTGATTTGGCCTACAGAAGGTTTCTCGATTTGCAAAATAAAGAGCAACAGGCTTTAAATTTATTACAGGAAAAACAAAGATTGGAACATACATTGGAAGAACTTCGCTCTACTCAATCCCAACTTATCCAGTCAGAAAAAATGGCTTCATTGGGAGAACTTACTGCGGGCATTGCTCATGAAATCCAAAATCCATTAAACTTTGTCAACAATTTTTCTGAAGTAAGCAATGAATTGATTGATGAAATGAAAATTGAGCTTCTGAAAGACCATAAAGAGGATGCCATTGCCATCGCGAATGATTTGAAACAAAATCTCGAAAAAATAAATCATCATGGTAAACGTGCGGATGCGATCGTGAAGGGCATGTTGCAACACAGCCGCAGCAGCAGTGGAATAAAAGAACCCACAGATATTAATTCACTGGCGGATGAATACCTGCGGCTGGCTTATCACGGACTAAGAGGAAAAGATAAATCATTCAATACAACCCTGAAAACTGAATTTGATGAAAGCATTGGTAAAATAAATATCATTCCACAGGATATTGCAAGAGTGTTATTGAATCTATATAATAATGCTTTTTATGCCGTAAATGAAAAGAAGAAACAATATCCGGATAAATATGAGCCCACAGTTTCAGTAAGGACAAAAAAAATTAATACCAAAGTTGAAATTTGTGTGCGCGACAATGGTAACGGTATTCCTCCAAAAATAATTGACAAAATTTTTCAACCTTTTTTCACAACAAAACCTACAGGACAAGGAACAGGATTGGGTCTTTCATTGGCTTATGATATTATTAAAGCACATAGTGGTGAATTGAGAGTAGAAACGAAAGAAGGTGACGGTTCGGCGTTTATTATTTTGATAACAGAGTGAATTAGGAAATTTATCATGCAACAGAAGAGCAGATGGATATATAAGTTTTACATTTCGTCAAGGTTCTATGTTATTAGATGTAAATTTTTATTCTGATTGATTAGCAGGTTGTAATTTTCATAAAATCAGAATTATGAAGCAGCTCAAATTTGTCTTTACAGCTTCTCTGTTATTTTTAATTGTAACGAATTCCTGTTCGCAAAAAAATGGCCCGGCAAATTCCTCAGCCCTGGGAATTTTCGTAGCAAGTACTCCATGCAGCCAGGGCACAAAACCATTGCCAGGTATTTCGGTCAATGCAGATTGTGAATTAATGAAATGGAATCTTACACTTTACCAGGACAAGTCAAAGAAAACACCGACAACTTATAAACTTGATTGTTTATACGGATTCCCAAAACAAGGAACTACAGGGTTTGTCGGCGGAGGAAAAAAAGTTGAAATGGAAGGGAAATGGGCCATCATTAAAGGCACAGCATTAAACCCCAATGCAATAGTTTACCGCTTAAATGATAATAAAACAAACAAAACAATTTCATTTTTAAAACTCAACGATGATCTTCTTCATTTACTGGATAGCGATCAGCGTCTGATGATAGGAACTGCTGCATGGAGTTATACCCTGAACAGGATCGAAAATAAATAAGCTGAATGGATCGAAAATATTTTTTAAAAAAATAGAACATTATGAAATATGTTTTGGCTGTATTTGTCACGGTCTTTTGTTTCTTATTCGTGAATCTTTCACAAGCACAAACAGCAGCTGCCGACAATAAACTTTCACAAAGCATCACTTTTCATCCCATACCAAATGGGCCATCCGTCTATGGAGTTTTTCAAGGAAGAGTTCCCTGTACTGAAATAGCAAAACAAATAAAAATATCAACGGATGCTGATTGCACGAAGTTAAAATGGAGCCTTACTCTTTACCAGGATCCCGTCACATTTCAACCAACAACCTATGATTTAAACATTGTCGGGGGTGGTGATATGGTTAAACAAGATGGCGGTTCTTACCGGCAAAAACTTTATGAAGGAAAATGGACAATCATTAAAGGTATAAAATCAAATCCCGGCGTATACGTTTACCAGTTAGAGTTAAGCAAACCAGGAGCTTATTTCTATTTACTGAAAGGGGATGAAAATGTTCTTTTTGTTTTAGATGAAAACAAAGAATTCAGCGTTGGCAATGAGGATTTTAGTTATACACTTAACAGGGTTGAACTGGTGCCGGGAAATAAATGATATTAGACGATGTTGAAATGATATTAGACGATGTTGGATACACGACAAGGCCAGCAGCAGGCTTTCTGATTTTAAGATTTAAAGTTCGTAATGTAAGAATATCACACCCGTATCGTATTTTCTAAAGTTTATTAATTTAAATTTTGTGTAATGATCCAAATCCGGAAACAAAGGCCTGCCTCCGCTGATGGCAGTCGGACATAGTTGAAGATAGTATTCATCAATTAAATTTGCCTTCATTAATGATTGGGCCAAAGAGATACTCCCCCATAAAACCATATTTTTTCCTTCTTTTTCTTTTAAGCTTTTTATTTTTTCTATGGCGTCGCCTTGCATTACTTCTGCCTCCGGCCACTTTCCCCATGGGGCTTTTTCCAATGTATTGGAGAAAATAATTTTCTGAGTACTATTTAGTTTATCGGCAATGATTTCAGTATCAGTTGTAGCAGTGGGCCAAAAGTCTACAAAGAGGTTATATGTTATTCTTCCTAATAAAATAGTATCAATACTATCCATGAATTTCAATTGATCAAGATCCGAATACTTATTGCTTTACTGGAAGGAAAAAAATCTAATTGTCCATTTTTATCTGCAACATAACCATCAAGAGACAGCCATTCTTCTAATATTAGTTTTCGCATAATAAATTTCAATTTAACTGATATTATAAATTTAATATTTCAAACGTAGCGTCTCTATATTTTTTTACAATTTAGTTTTTTTGAGTTTCAATATGCTCGTCTCTGCGATATTTTCAATTTCTTTTAAACTAATTTTTGACTCAGCGATTCGTTGCGTTTTTCGCTGTTCAATTTACGGCTTGATGAATATTATAATCATTTTGTCCAAACTTTGCTCCAGGCCCAATTTTGCAAATTTATTCATTTGTCCGAACTCAGCATATTCAGTAACTGTCATTTCTGTTTTATTGCCAGCAAGCTTTTTGAAAGTTACAACTGTCCTTATATCTTCAGGAAAATCAGGAGGCATTCCCAAACTTACAGGGTTCATTTTAGTTCCATCTTTATCAGCCAGGTTTTGAATAAATTCAATGCTTTTTAGCGGGATGATTTTTTTATACTTCCAAATGCTAAACACGTCTTTGCCGCCCATCTCCTTCGGATATCTCATAGTAACCAGGGATATTCCGCCTTCGCGGAAATCAATTTTTGCACTTGGGCACGTGAACCTGTCCGGACCCCACCAACGCATTACAAGTTCCGGCTCCGTCCAAACTTTCCATACCAATTCAATGGATGCATTAAACACCCGCGTTACAGCTATTTGTTTTTTCATAACTATTTTACATATTACATTGTTTTGAAGATTTATGCCGGAAAATTTATTTTACCCAAATGGTGGATAGTCATTCATTTTTGTTCAGGCATTTACTAATTTTTCAATATCAAATTTTTTCATCTTCATAAACGCCTGTACTACTCTTTGACCTTTTTCGGGATGAGAGATAAGTTCACCTAAAATAGCAGGTACAACCTGCCATGATAAACCAAACTTATCCTTTAGCCACCCACATTTGCCTTCCTGACCACCATCCGCAGTGAGCTTGCTCCAATAATGATCAATTTCTTCCTGGTTTTCACAAGGAATTACAAATGAAACTGCTTCATTAAATTCGTACTCCGGCCCTCCATTCAGGCCCATAAAATATTTGCCATTTAGTTCAAAATTTACGACCATTGGAGTATCAGTAATTATTTTTGAATTTGGAAAAATTGTGCAGTAAAATACTGCTGCTGCTTTGGCCTGACCATCAAACCATAAGCAAGGATAAATTTGTTTCTTCATTTTTTTAATTTAATTGTTTGTATTTACCTTTTTCTTTTATGCTGGTTTTTCTTTTTAGCCTGCAATTCATTTAATAACTTACCCATCGCATCAAATCTTCCTTCCCATAATTTTCTATATTGTTCTATCCAATCTGAAACTGCAGCCAATTGGTCCAGCTTTGCTTCACAAAATCTTTCCCTGCCTTGCTTTTTGATAATTATAAGACCACACTCTGTTAGTATCCTGATGTGAACGGAAATTGCCTGGCGGCTTACATCAAAATTCTCAGCAACAGAATTTAAGTTTTGTGATTTATGAGCAATCAGGTTAATAATTTCTCTTCTTGTCGGGTCGGCTATTGCCTGAAAAACATCTCTTCTTGTTTCCATAAAAATCGAATTTGCGCAATGATCTGATTGCAAATATATATGCAACTATCTGATTGCGCAAATTTATTTTCAATTTTTTTTCCGGGAGTATAATTTTTTGAGAATGCTGTTATGAGAGGATCATATCAGTGCCAAACAAATGATAAAACTTGCTTTGTCTTTAATTTTTTAGTTCTGTTGAATGATGGCAAAAATTTGTTTTGGTGTCAAAGAAGCATCTATAAAATGGACATGATGTTTTTTTGCCTCTTCTTCAAGCCAGGCTCCCCAGATAACTAAACCATTTTCGTTTATATCCATCAACGGATTTCTTTGTGAAGAATTGAGTATCCGCTCTTTTTGAATTTGAGGTTCAACTTTGAGAAAACATATCTTGTCGAAGAGGTCAAACATATCAAATATGTTTCCGGAGCCTCCAAAAACATACGCGTCTGTATATCGGCTCAAAAATTTTGCGAGAATTCTTTTGCTCCAAAGAAAGGAATAATGATTTTCAAATGCTTCATCTGCCGTCCTGGGTTCTGCAACCTGGTTCCCGTGCCTGTCGTACCATGCAGATAAGTCTTTGATATCACCATCATCGAATGCATTGATCCCTGCATTTTTCAGTGCATGAGATACAAATGTTTTGCCAGATCCAGAAGGTCCGAAAATCAAAACTTTCATTTTATAAATTTAGATGGGTTTTTATTTATAAGCTACGCAGTCGAAAATGACGTACTACGTTGACGGCTTGCTGCTGTGCTGATATTTTATAATTGTCCGCCACAACCGAAGCTGAATAAAATTACTTATATGAAGATAATAACAAATGCTGAAAAGAATTCCGTCTGTCAGCATAGCAGCAAACCGAATGTTGGCTGTAGTTTCGTCTATCTAAAAACCATTCCGAATTTCTTAGTGATATTGTCAAATTCGTCTTTAGGTTTTTGTTTGAACTGTAGCCCTTTTGGTGTGCCGACTTGTCGAAAAAAATCTTCAAAACCTGCCGGAGAGTATCCGAATTGGAAGATAACAGATTCCGTACCTGTATTTTTGATACTGTGCCATGTGTTTTTTGGAACAACGGCGGATGTGCCTGGTTTAAAGGGAGATTCAATGTCATTTGCCACTATTAGTCCTGTCCCTGAGATAAAGTAAAAGTATTCGTCTTCATTAAGGTGTTTGTGAGTCGGAATATTACTGCCTGGGTTTAGCTCTTCAGTGCATACTGAAACCGTCGGGACATTGTCCCCGTGTTTCGAGATGTGGATAGTTATGGGTGTGTTTTCTCTTACGAAGTAAGTCTCACACTGCTCTGGCTGTTTAACTATTGAACCTGTGTCAAGTTGTTCCGCTTTAAGAGTTGTTGGTAGTGAGAAAACCGAAGAGCCGAAAATTCCAAATGCAGATGCTCGTAGGAAGTGGCGTCTTTTTATCATGGTTTGTCGATTTGAAATTACAGCCAACACACTAATTTATGACATAGGATGCAGTACTTCAAATTATTTCGCTGATGAAAATCAATATCCTGATGTTATACTTTTTGAATTGTTATTAGTATAATCCATTCTTACCATTTTATCTTTTCGTTCTTTTCTAAATCACCAAATGGACTTACAAAATGCACAGCACCCACAACGCGAAGACAAAAAATCTTCGAAGACACGAGTCGGTCGTCAGGCGTTGCGTTTTGTGTGGCTTACATTATTGCATCCGACGATACACCTCGCGCCTGGGAGTGAAAAGCGAATGTTGTTAATTTGAAACGTTGAGTTTGCAGCGTGTTGCGATTTGCTGCAAATAACCCACTAATTCATAATATAGATGCATTCATTCAATCGACCTGCTTCTTCCTGTTTCTTCAAAAAAATGATTGACTAATTTTTATTTGACAAAAATACTCAATGCGTTTGCGTCATATGTGCCATCCGTTAAAGCCACAGCCGTTCCATTTTTCCAATACTTTGCAATATTGATCTGTCCGCCATTATACGACTGGCCTGCTGCATACACATCATTGCCGGAAACATAAATAGCATTTGCCAATGCACTTACAGATCCGTCGGTTATGGGAGTTGAAGTTCCGTTCTTCCAGTATTTTGCAATATCATTGCTGCCATTGCTTTCATACCCGGCTACATATGCATCGCTGCCGGAAACAAAAATGGAATTAGCCTGGGCGTATTGAGAACCATCAGACAGTGGGGTCAATACCCCATTTTTCCAATACGCGGCGCCCCGGATCGTACCGAACGGAACATAACCGGATATATATACATCAGCGCCCGAAACATATATAGAAGTAGCGACTGCATCTACCGTCGATGAATTTGCATCTCCGTTAAACAGCGGGAACTCTGTTCCGTTTTTCCAGTAAACAGCAACATAGCGCCACACGCTTCCGGAAGGAAAATAATTGTACTCATAACCTACTGCATATACATCATTGCCTGAAACAAAAATCGACAATGCATCTGCCTGGGCAGTATTACTTCCCCTGGTGAAAACCACGGGCGTGCCGTTCTTCCAGTATTTTGCCGATGCATTGATATCTCCCGAAGTTTCTGTTTCGAAGCCAGCCACGTAAAAATCATTGCCACTCACAAAAACAGAATATGCCTGCGCTTCTTTAGTGCCATCTGTTAAATCCACCAGCGTTCCGTTTTTCCAATATTTTGCTACATCTTTATTCCCCGGACCAGCAGGACCTTTCCATCCGTAACCTGCAACATATACATCGGTCCCGGAAACAAAAATGGATTCAGCATAAGTATCTTTCGTTCCATCTGACAAAGCCGTTACTGTTCCGTTTTTCCAGTACTTGGCCGTAGGATGACCGGAACTGCTGAGTTCAAACCCTGCCACATATACATCCGACGCAGCAAGTACATTATATGTAAAGATGGAGCCCGTTGTTGTACCCGTTGCAGTGGTGACTGTTACAGCGCCGGTGCTGCCAGACGGCGGAGCCGATACCGTTAGTGTTGTACTCGTAGCACTACTAACGGTAGCATTCACACCATTAAATTTTACTGTGTTATTTGCGGGAGTCGCATCAAAATTTGCGCCCGTGATCGTTACCGTCGCTCCGGCAACTCCAGACGTGGGATTTATAGATGTGATAGAAGGAGACGGTGCTTTTGGTGGTGGCGGTGGTGGATTATTTTTTTTGCAACTGGCCACGGATAATAATACCACGCATATCAAAACGATCCAGCAATTACTACGGCTCAAATAAGTTTTCATAAAAAAAGTTTAATAACTGTTTCCGAACATAAAAGTATCAGTCCCTATCATTGCTTACCGGAGCAATTAGGCAACGGCGCAATAGACGAGAAAGCGGTATGTTCGTGGAAATCCGGACAGGCTTGGTTTTTGGGAAGATTGGAAAACAGTGTCCCTCGACGGTTAAGACACCGAACAAAAGTTGATATAGATTTACTGATGAATGCTTAATGTTCAGCCATATTATTGCGGCTGCATTGCGGCAAACCTGATGTTGTGGGCAGTTATTATCCTAAGTGAGTTAAAAATTTATAGCAATACCGAAATTCGCATCTATTGAGCCAATCGGTTGTTGAATTGTAGTTGTAGAAGTATATCCCTGAGGAGGTAATTTTGAATTTGATAAAGAATACATTCCTGGTATATTAAGACCTCCATTTGTAGCAGCGATAGTTTCAGTAACATTTTTGAAACTAATTTTTGTCGTACCAAAATAGTCTATACTGAAAATGAAGTAAAGCTTCTTGTTCCATTTATATTTTAACCCAACTCCTGCTAAATAAGATAACCCTAAAGCTGAAGCGCTACTTTGACTAATTGTTGCAAAAGAAGTGTCTGTTTTGCTTGACGCACTTAATTTTGGTAATTGCACATCTGCAACTCCGACTAATGCCTTGGCTGTAAAAGAAAGTTTACCGCTTGACCCAATAAATAATTCGTCGCTAATGCCTAAAAGAAAAGATGCCAAATACCAGCTTTTTTTATCAATGGCCCAATTGGGATAATAATTAGGCCCTCCACCATTATAATAAAAAGGTATAGCTGTTTCTGCAAACTGTTGAGCGATCAAGTTTGTGTTTAGCCCGTTTCTTTGACCATATAACATTGCAATAAGTCCAATTTCTTTATTGATCTTATGCAATATGGCAAAGTTAACGGTTTCACCCACTTTTGCATAACCTGAAAACTTATTTGAAGGGTCTGTACTTGCGAAATCGCCGATCGGAAAGGATGGACCTACCGAAAATGAAATAGCGTTTTTATCATTCTCATTTTGAGAATATGAATTCTGTAATGTTATAAAGTAAATGAAAAATAAAAAAAAATGCCTTCTCATGTTTTTGGGGTATTTAAATATTTCCGTCAATTGTCCAATTAAATACTTTGCTATTTCACGGAAGCAAAATTGGACACAATGTTCACGGCTTGCTGCAGGGTTGGGTATTCTGTGATCGTTTGCCGAAAACCGCTGTTCAATAAAGATAGTAAAGTTGAAAATATATTCCTTATTGCAGAGTCTTTGATATTTGAGTCAGAAAGATTTATTTTTTGACTTTTGGGTCGAACGTTTTTATTAGATTCTTTATAAGAAGTTCTGTCATCATCTAAACTTTGTTAAAGCGTTCTTGCGACACGAAAACCGACGCCACCGCTACGATAATTTTGAAGAGTGAACCCGGGACCCGGAACCCAGTTGCGAAATCCGGAACGGATCATCCTTGGTGGATCTCCCCAATCGCCTCCACGGACCATTCGGTTTGAACAGGAACTTGTGCCGTTCATAAATGAAAATCTACCTGTCATTTTCAACTGAACATCCACTTTATATGCGGAACCATCCACAGGTAGTTCTGAATATGAGTTCGAGAAACAGTCCTCTACGTATTGCAAAACATTTCCGTGCATATCATAGAGCCCGAATGCGTTTGACGGAAATGAACCTACAGGCGATGTATTCACCCATTGGTCACGACCTGACGCCAATCCAGTCCAGCCGGAATCGGCTCCATAATTAGCATACTCATGACCGGGAGTATGTCCCCATGGATAAGGAGTCGTTGTTCCTGCACGCGCTGCATATTCCCATTCAGACTCAGTCAACAGCCGATAGTTGTTGCCGGTCTTCTGGTTAAGCCACTGTACGTAATCCTGTGCATCGTTCCATGTCACGCAAACTACAGGGTGACTATCATCTTGCGGAAAGCCGAGATTGCGCCAGGAAGCTTTTGGATTGCTATCCCAATCTTTCAGGGCTGTATCCTTAAAGCCACTAAATGCACAACCTCCAGTTGTTGATCTGTTGGTGGCTAATGCAAACGCAGCCCATTGTCCCCGTGTTACGTCAAACTTGCCCACCGCGAATTGTCGAATGCTCACACTTCTCTGAGGTCCTTCTCCATTATCGCGTTCCGGCTCATTCGCCGGACTACCCATTGTAAATGTACCTTCCGGGATCACTACCATCTCCGGGCATTCAGGACAGTCGCGAAAGTTCTGTCCCGGTTTAAAGTTATTTTGTGCAAATGCACTAACCGTAATTATTGCAGATGAAATTATAACAGTAAGTGACGCAAACACTCGTGGGTTATGCATGATATTTTTTTAAGAGAAAATTCTTTATTGGCGGTTATTTTACTATCACGTACAAATTGAATATCTATTCCTGTACTCATTAGTTGTTTGTGAAGTTGATTTTAAGACGACTTACAACGAACAGGGCTTGCTGCATGGCTGGAATTCATTGCTCGTCAAGCCCGGAACAGCTGTTGAATAAAGATATAAAAGTACAAGTTAACAAACAAAAGCCCGGCGATGTTTGTCCAGCTCGAGCCAAAGCCAAATAGCGATAAAATGTTCATTGCTCCAACGTCTAGCAGCCTTGCAGCAAACCCAATGTTGGTTGCTGGTGTTTCCTGTTAGGTCTTTCTTTGTATTTAATTAGAAGTAATAATAACGTGAATTCTAAGTACAAGATCATCCCTTTCAATGGATTTTTCAATGACGATAATGTCAGAGTTCAATTTTTTTAAGTCAAAAGATGGATTGCCTTTAGTAAATAAAGAAGCCCCGAAATTGATATTCATATTGCTATATTCATTTAGGTCTAAAATAATGTCACCGTCTTGGAATTCTAAATCTTGAATATTTTCCATATTGAGCAACTGATTGGGTGTGGGCGTAATTGACAGTCCACCAAATTGATGTCCAAAAGGTCGAACTGTCCAAGGTTTCAAAGGTTCTACCATCATAAACATATCCAACATATTGCCTAGTATTTTATCTCTACGTTCATAAGGAATGTCCTTGCCAAATTGTGGGTCAAGACCTTTTCTTGTAGCAATATGATTATAAAATGTTTTTCTATCTACATATACGTTTTCAGATGTGTCAAAATATTTAATAGAAAAATGATAATTACCATTATCTGTATAAATAAAATGGCTGTGAAAATTGATACCTGTTGGAATAAGTGCTTCTAAATGGTTAAATAAAAAATATTCTCCAATGACGCTAACATTCTTTGTTTCGTAAAAATTTACATGAAATATCTTTACAAATCGTTCTTCTTGTTTGACTATTAGTCTCATTAATAATGTTTCAAGATTTTGTAATTAGAAGTAGATATGGTTAGCGGCACGTTACACTTGCAGCCAACTCACTAATTTATGATATAAGATGCTATCATTCAAATTTTTTCACTGCTGAAAATCAATATGCTGTTGTTATACATTTGGTCTTGTTATTAGCAAAATCCATCCTTACCATTTTAAAAGATTTGAAAAATTTAGTCGATAATTGCAGCAGATGATATTGAATCGAACTGATGAAGACAGTTTTATTTTTGATGAAGGCATAAACCATTTCCGTCCGGGTCTTTCAACCACGCGAACCTGCCCCATGGTGTATTATCAATTTTGCCGACTTCTATGTCTTTTGTTTTTAATTCCTGGATTTCCTTTTCAATATCAGTGGTTTCAAAAATGATCCCGTGAAATTTTAAGAGCGATATGGAAGTAGTTTGGTTTGGCAACCCTAACTGCACCCAGGTTTGCCCATGGTCCGCAGGCGCTTCTACTATTATTTGAAAGCCGAGCTTAATATAAAATTCTTTCGCTTTTTGCTGATCAGATACAGGAATGGTGATGATTTCGATCGTTTTCATTTCTTAATGTTTTATATAATTAATTTTAATTTGCATAGTAAAATTATATTCAAAATCGCATGACAGCACAGGGTAAATCCGACAATCTTATCTGTTGTTTGCGACAGTACATTGCAATACATTTGTTTCATGAAACATATTTCCATACTGGCGTTAAATGATGCAACGATGAACTGTATAGACAGCAGTTATCAAATTCTCAACCGGGTAAATGATTTGCTGAAGTATAACGGGAAAGCTCCGTTTTATACTGTGGAAATTGTGGGCTTTAAAAAAAATATCAACCTGAGTAACGGGCTTTATAATATTAATGTAAACAGCACCATATATGAAACCAGGAAAACGGATGTAATCGTCATCCCGATACTATGTGGCGATTTTTCAGAAGCTGTAAAAACAAATGAAAAATATTGTGACTGGGTAACTTCACAATATCTCAATGGGGCCGAAATTGTAAGCTTATGCGTCGGGTCATTTTTTTTGGCATCCACGGGTCTGCTCAAAAGCAGGAAATGCGCAATACATTGGGCCGCTAAAAATGATTTCAAAGCAATGTTCCCTGATGTAAATGTAATTGATGATACTATTATAACGGATGAAAATGGAATCTACACATGTGGCGGCGGATATTCATACCTGAATTTGCTTTTGTATATCATTGAAAAACATCTGGGGAGGGAAATGTCAATATTGGCTTCGAAGATGTTTGAAATTGATATTGAAAGAAAAAGCCAAAATCCGTTTATGATTTTTGTAGGACAAAAAAGGCATGAGGACAAACATGTGCTCAATGCACAGGAATTTATTGAACACAATCCGACCGGAATATTTACTGTTGATGAGATTTGTGCGAAGTTCGATGTCGGTCGAAGAACATTTGAAAGGAGATTTAAAAAATGCACGGGGAATTCTGTTGTCGAGTATATTCAAAGGGTCAAAGTTGAATTTACAAAAAAACAACTGGAATCAGGCAGAAAAACTGTTAATGAAATAATATATGAGATCGGGTACAATGATGTAGATGCTTTCAGAAAAATTTTCAAAAGACATACTGATTTATCGCCTGTTGATTATCGTAAAAAATACCGGGTATAGTTTATTGATTGATGAAAATACATTTTATTGTTTGATTTTTTTATACTGCACACTTTAAATTTAAACGCTTTATCATTCCTTAGTTCTTGTTTCTTATTTACCTTGCATTTCATGCAAAAAGCCATCACGCTCGCCAAAAAACTCTGGGACTATCACCACATGCATCATGCGCTCGAAAAATCCGACTGCATCCTTGCATTGGGAAGTCATGATTTGAGAGTGGCAGAACGCGCAGCGGATATTTACCTGGAAGGATGGGCGCCAATAATCATTTTTTCAGGAGGACTGGGAAATCTCACAAAAGATATCTGGAGTGAACCGGAGGCCGACCAGTTTGCAGGGATCGCCAAACGGAAAGGTGTACCCGAAAAAGCTATTTTAATTGAAAATAAATCCACCAACACAGGAGAAAATATTTTATTCACGCAACAACTGCTTCAGGAGAAACACCTCGATCCACATAGCTTTATCGTGGTACAAAAACCTTATATGGAAAGGAGAAGTTATGCAACGTTTAAAAAACACTGGCCTGAAAAAAAATTACTGGTCACCTCACCGCAATTGTCCTTTGAAGAATATGTGACGGATGAGATACCGGTTGAAAAAGTAATTAATATCATGGTGGGTGATTTGCAACGGATCAGATTATATCCCGCCAAAGGCTTTCAGATCTTCCAGGAAATTCCTGATGATGTGTGGAAGGCTTATGATGAACTGGTGAGCATGGGATTCAATAACCACATGCTGTAAGAAAATAATTTATTTAAAAATTTTATACTTTTAACTGTTGCCGATTATATGAGATCCGGCAAATCCTGAAGTTGACGGCAGGTAAAATAAAAAACCAGGACAATGAATCTGACAGCACAAATCGCAAAGCAATTCAGAGATGTTCATTTTGGTGGGAACTGGACAGCGGTAAGCCTAAAAGAAAATCTTGCGGATATAACCTGGCAACAGGCTACAACAAAAGTTTATTCCTTTAATACCATAGCGACTCTCGTTTACCATATGAATTATTATGTAAGTGTTGTTCTGAAGGTCTTACATAGCGAACCGCTCAATGCCAGTGATAAATATAGTTTTGACCATCCACCCATCCTGTCGCAGGAAGACTGGGAAAAATTATTGGATAAAACCTGGACGGATGCAGAAAACTTTGCCGCCCTGATTGAACTATTTCCGGAGAGTAAGCTGTGGGAAGATTTTTATGATAATAAATACGGAAATTACTACAGAAATATTCACGGAATTATTGAACATGTTCATTATCATTTGGGGCAGATAGTTCTGATAAAAAAAATACTCCTGCAGGCAGATAAAAATTTACATGATCCGTCGGCGCGCTGATTAATTTGCCTTCACCCTTCACGTGCTTACACTTTTATTCAGTTCATGCTGGATGTATCAGAGACAGATTATTTCAAATTGTTCTCAAAATTTTATATAATGACTAATCGTTCAATTGATCAAACAAAACTAATGGATCGGATCTTAACTGCAGTGTGGATGGCAGCCACTTATGGTTTAAAGCCATCAACATCAGGCGAAGTGTATGACCTGGTAATAAAACAATATAAAGCCCGGGAAGTCGATGAAGTACAAATCTTATTTGGTCTCGAATATTTGGAACAAATGGAATTAATAAGTTCAGTTGATGGAGGGCGAGATATAGGTCTTGCATACAGGTTAACCGTTAAAGGTTTGCAGATACAAGAAGCCGGTGGTCTAAAAAAATTAAATCTTATTAATTGGGTTAAAAATGTTTTGTACATCGTTTCATTATTAGCTGTAATTGCTGCAGGATGGTATTATGTCATTGAGATATATAAATTTTATTTTCCTAAATAAGTTTTGGAAAATGTGTAACTACTTTTTTTCACTTCAGCAGCGAGCGTTCACCCTTTATTCTAAACAATATGAACTATTTTGTTTGTAATATTATTTAAGAAAAACAGGTGCACCAGCCATTAAAAGATAGGAAGTGCACCTGCTTTTTAACGCTCTTATTTATTCACCAGTTGTATAAAATTCAATTTTTGGAGCCCCTTCTACGCCGGCTTCAGTCATTAGTTTTTTGAGGTCCGGATCGTTCATTCTTGCCTTTGCTTTTGCCATGTCTTTAATGTCAAATACAATATGCACTAAATTGGGATCGTCAATTCCTCTTGCTAAAGCAACATCCACAAGGCCAAAAGATTCTCTCTTGGCAGGACCTTCTGCATCAAAAACTTTTACCCATGCATCAAAGTCTTTTACTTTATGCGTTACAAGAACCCACTGCTTTTCCTTTGAATTTGGGTTAAAGCGGATAGTATGATAATATACAATTGCTGGCTTTGAACTTACCCCACCCTTGTCCATTACTTTTTTCAACCTTGGGTCCGCTGCAAAAGCTTTTGCCTTTTGTACATCTGATATCTGGAGAACAACGATTACATCATTGGGTTTATCATTTTTTCTTCCTATTACAATAAATTCCATTCCACTGGCTTTACGCGCAGTAGAGTCATTGTCAAAAAGAGGTTTCCATTTGGAATAATTCTTTACCGCATGACTTATTTCCACAACATCGAAAGGTTTAAATTCGGGTGCCTTGGGTGTGTCCGGAGCTGCCGCTTTGGGAGTGTCGGTACTAGTTGAGGCAGCAGTTTTGTCGTTGGCATTGTTGCAAGCTGCGAATACCAGCAAGGCCAGTATCGCAAGAATCGTTGAAATTTTTTTCATTTTGATTTTTGTTTTTAAAGGCGCCTACTCTTTTCGGTTTTCGGCATACCCGGTTTTGAAATTTTTTCTTTTTGTTTGTATCAGAGTGGGCACAAAAAATTTCCGCGTATGATTAGCTGGGGCGGAGATTGAGGATTAGATGGTAGTCTGTCGGAACTACTGTCCGGCTTTTTGATAAAGTTAAATATAAAGACCTCAAGTTTGGTTTTATTTCCCAAACCGGCAAGTAAGTTTAAATTATCTTAGAAACCAGGGAGCTGGCGCAAGTGCGGGGACGCACTCGAGCCGGAGAGGGAGCTTTGTCACTCCGTCGTTTTGCACCCACAATAGGGGCAAAAAGCAAAGAGTTTTTCGAGTTGACTGAAACACTTGGGGCAAGTAATTACTTTCTCAACAACTGATTTTATAGGCATGCTTGTTTTAACGGTAAATATCTCTGGAATCTCTTTTAAAAAACTTGATTCGTTCCCCTTTTCAGTTATCAGGAAAAGCTTGTCTTTAGCTCTGGTGATTGCAACGTAAAACAGTCGCCGCTCTTCTTCCATCAACAGATCATAATTCGCTTTTTTGATGACCTGAAAGATTCTGTCCTCTAACCAAATGTCAGGAAAGCCGCCACTGCCTTCTGTCAAGCCAATAATGAATACAACTTTTGCTTCAAGTCCTTTTGCAGCATGAATTGTTTTTGCCTGAACTTTTATATTCTCATTCTTAAAATGAAAGGAATAAGACGAATACATCTTGCTTCTTCGGTAGAGAAATAAAATATCATCATTAGTCAGCCCATCTTCTAATAACTCTTGCACTTTGTCAAAACAAAATTGAACATTTTCTTCTTTACTGTTGCCTGCATATACAACTATTTTATGTTCTGATTGTTTTGATGAATGTATTTCCTTTTCAACTTTGAACTTGTTGTGCTTGATTACTTCGTTGCTTGCTCCAACTATGTTTTGTGTACTGCGATAATTCAAATTTAATTTTACAATTTTTGAATTCATAAAGTGATTTTCAAAATCAATAATGTAACTCATGTTTGAACCTCTGAAACCATAAATACTTTGCCAATCATCGCCAACACAAAACAATTGTGTCCGGTCAGCAAGTAAAAGTTTGATTAATTCAACTTGCAAATTATTAACGTCCTGAAACTCGTCAACTAAAATGTATTGATATTTGCTTTTGTATTTGTTTGCAATGTCCTCATGATTTTTAAATAGTGAAATGCTTCGTGAAATCAGGTCATTGAAGTCAAGATAGGATTTGTTAGTGCAGTATTGAATATATTTCTCAACGATTGGAATTGCCATCTCATAGAAATTTCTAACTCTTTCGTGTTGGTCCTTTCTTGCATTTTCCAAAACAACTTTCAAGTCAATATTTTCAACTTTAATCATGTCAGTGACACGCATGATTTGAGTAACGAAGTCTTTCACATTTTCGTGATACCCGTTAAATTCTTCCTTGTAAATTAGTGAAACTGTCTTATGATAATTTGCTGGCAACCGATTTTTAACAACCCCGTCTAAAGTGTGATTAAACAAAGCTGAGTCCTTGGTCATGCTTTCGTAGGTTTTTACTAAAAGCAAATTCCCTCTTTGAAATTGTTCCTCTTTGTCTTTTGTAGAAAAACTTTTGTCGCTTACATGCTCAATATAAAGATTAGCATCAGGAATATAAAAGTCAGGATGAAAAGCAAAGTCTTTTACATCAAGCAAAGGCTCATACTCGTATTTTATGCTGTGTCTGTAAAACCAGTCGGCAATAAACTGTTCGGATTTGGAACGAACTTTTGTTCCATCAAGTGCAGTGAAGTATTTTCCGTCTTTGGGCAAATACTTATTATCATTTTTCTTTAAATGGATTTTGTCAATAATGTAATCTAAAATATAGCGTTTGAGTTGAAGTAAAAATTCTGCGTCCTCACATTTTTCAATCAAAAGTTTATGGACTATTTCAAACACTGTTTCTGGTGCAACACGTTTTGAAAACTCATCTTCTTCGTCTCGCTTTTCATCACCTATAATCCTGAATTTGTTATCAAACTCATTTACTCCATAGTTTCGCAAGATGCTATAACAAAAGCTGTGGAAAGTCCTGACGGTTAAACTGTAAATCCATTTGTATTTTTTTTGCTGGGTAAATCTTTCTTTATTCTTATCCGCCTTGCTCATTCGCTTGTCGAACAACATACTTTCATATTGTCCTGTTGTGTCTGCTGAAATGATTAAGCGGTCAATCATTTCATTGGTTGCATTCTTGGTGAAAGTGATTGCAAGAATATTTGACGGGCTTACGCCTTTTTCCTCAATTAAATAAATAAGTTTCTGTAAAAGTGTTTTTGTCTTGCCCGAACCCGCACCAGCCAAAACTAAAAGGCGTTTGCCTTCGCTTACAACGGCTTCCCTTTGTTTATCATTTAGGTTGTTTAAATCTGTTTTTGTCTGATTCACTATCCGGAAATTAAATCTATGAACGATTAAATGGATTGCGCTTGCTTCACTCACGCACCGGTTTGAGGTTTTCAATAAAGCCTATTTCTTATCAACTCTTCTATATATCTCAAATATTTTTTTGCAGGCTCAACAAATTCCTTTACATCCTCTGATTCCGTAACAATATCATCGCCATAATCATCATCAATTCTCTCCTGCATCAATCTGCTAAAAAAAGCCGCATACTCAGAATCGAACAAATTTTGAGATACAAAATGCAAGTGCAAATTGCTCACTACTCCGCTATGCGTTTTGGGTGTCAGATCTTTGGTAAGTAAGAGTGCTTTTGTTGCATGAAAGCAGCTGTAATAAAGACGATTGATAGCAGTTTCATAAAAATGATTTTGTAATTGGATATCGACTTCGGCTATTAGAGCACGGGCCTTTTTTAATTTTAACGCTATTGCATCTTCTTTAGGGGTCATGCCAGAATAAGATTATCGCCTATATTTTTTCGCAAGGAATAATATTCTCCACCAGTTTTCCATCGTTGCTCATCCACTAACAACAGGTTAATAAAGGAAGCATATTGTATACTAAGCGGAAAAAGTTTATCCTGGATAATCCGCCTGGTCGTCCTTGAATATTTATCCTTTGTCAGAACAAGAATATCCCAGTCGCTCTCGTCCGTAGCTGAGCCGGAAGCCCTGCTTCCAAACAGCATTACCTTTGCGCCCGGTACGATTGCCTGAACTGCAGCATTTATTTCGGACAGTATGAAGGATACATTTTCCATTAACCTACACTTTCTGTAAAATTAAAGTATCATTTTTGATATCAAAAAAGATATTAAGGAGTCAGTCATTTAGAACCATAATAGTCAACTTATTCGGCTCCTGTTAAAAAACAATCTGCCGTTCCTTTAAAACCTAGCACTACGAATGAATTATTACTAGCACTATGAATGAATTATTAATTGTCAGGCTAGAATTATAAAATAAACTGGCGAGTGAGATTCTGTAATTCAGTTTTGGTCTTATGTGCAGTTTCGAAGGCACGAGTTGGTCGGCGTTGGAACAACTTGCGCGAACTTTCCGGGATTATTTATCTTGCAAATTATTTCTATAAAAATGAATATCTAAGTTTTGTTGAATCGATTAAAATAAAATTTTCTCAAAAATATTATCAGAAGTGAGAGAAAGCGTTTTACCAAATGACTTCTATTCCCCCATTTGGAAATCAATTTTGAATAGCAGCCATTCATTGGCGGAATTAAGATTGTTACTAATTGACCCAAAAATCGATGAAGTCAAGTGGCAGACAGTCAATCGACAACCTTTTACGTTCTACAGAGAGAGTGTCTTCAATACTGTTTTAATGCTGAGTATAACAAATTATTGGAAAAAAAAGGGGATTCAAAAATGCATACCTCTTCTCTTTATAGGCTAAATAAAATTCTATACCAGCTAATTCCTGAATTCAAGGATACTTTTAAAGAAAATCTGGATAGATTAAATACCATAAATGACAACAATTTTTCTAAAAACCAAAGAATCGACCGCAACAATATATATTCTCACTCGGGGGCTTCGCGTGATCTAAATTTCAACTTTAAGCCACTGCTAGAAATTGATATTCAAAATGGGTTTGACTTGTTGCGTGAACTATTCTCGATTGCAAAAAAATGCCTGGGATTTGACGGTCATAGAGGTGTGATGATTCCAATTCCTTTTAACGATAATCAAACTGAGACATTTATTGATTCACACTTGAAATATGAAAAATATTATTTAGACCATATTGAAGATGCTTTCTTAAATGGTTATTGATATACCTAATACCCCCTATTGGAACAACTTGTGCCTGAATTTAATGTTGTGAGCCTGTTGGACGAATTTAATGAAGCAGGCCTTCATTTCAGGCACAAGTTGTTCCAAAGGGCGGTAATTCGTGAATTGTCTTAATCCCTATCGCCCTTTGGAAACACTTGCGCCAGCTTTCCTTTTTTTGAATTTATATACTTGCACCAGAGTGGGGTTTCTCATCTCTTATTTCTATTGTTCTTTTAAACGGTAGTCATTTTATCAATTAAACGACTGCCTGAATTCCAAAGGCGAAAGATTGGTTTTTGTCTTGAATAATTTGCTGAACGACTGTGGATATTCGAAACCTAATTCGTATGCAATTTCACTTACGGATAAGTCGGTGGTGGATAATTTTTCTTTTGCTTTTTCTATTAATTTATCGTGTATATGTTGCTGCGTGCTTTGTCCTGTCAATACTTTAAGCAACTCGCTTAAATAATTAGGCGATACGTGTAATTCGTTGGCGATGTATTGAACGGTAGGCAGTCCTTTTTCGGATAGTGCATCGCTGTTGAAATATGCTGTGAGAATATCTTCCAGGCGACTGAGAATTTTATGGTTGGTTATTTTTCTTGTTATAAACTGACGATGATAAAACCTATCGGCATAGTTGAGTAATAAATCCAATTGAGCAATAATGATATCCTGACTGAATTTATCAATATTTGCGTGATATTCCTGCTGAATGTTTTGCATAATGTCTATAATCGTTGTTTCTTCTTTTTCTGAAAGAAACAAGGCCTCATTTACTGAATAGTCAAAATATTCGTATTGCTTTATTGTTTTGGCTAAAGGGGTATTCCACAAAAAATCGGGATGGACAAGTAACATCCATCCCGAACGTTTTTTTGCTGAATCTTTATTAGCCTCAATTCCAAAAACCTGACCGGGTGAAATAAAAAACATAACACCTTCATCAAAATCATATTCCTGCTGACCGTATTTTATTTTAAAATCGAAATTCCTTTTCAGTGAGATAGAATAATAATCAAGCACCCAACTTGTTTGATTGTTTTCAGGCGAATGTTTGAGAGAAGCATAATCTACTACGCTGATTAACGGATGTTCGGGTTTTGGTAATCCCCTGAGCCGATGAAATTCGGTTATCGTTTTAATCCTGTGAATTTGTTTGTTGCTCATTTTTATATAGACTACATTTTATAATTGATTCCTTTTTTTGCAGAAAGACAATGCAAAGTTACCAAGGGATTTCTCCTGATACCTTAAAAAATTTCCCTGTGGCGCCACCGTCGGTAAGTGCTGCATATTTTACGATTGCCCTGGCGCCTTGTTCCACTGTTTGTCTTCCTTTGTTTTGGTTTAAGTCGGTTGCAGTATAACCGGGAGTAACGCTGTTTATTTTAAAATTTGTGTCTCTAAATTCATAAGCTAACATCACGGTAAAAGCATTCAATGCTGTTTTGGAACAACTGTATGCATCATAAATTCCCCAGGCAGGATTACTTGCAGGACTGTTATGAAGTGTTAAGGAGCCTAATTCACTTGAAACGTTTATTATTCTTGGTTCATTTGATTTTTTTAAAAGATCAATAAATTGTTGTGTTGTCTGAACCATTCCAAAAAAATTAGTTTCAAAAACCTTTCGCAAATTTTCAAGTTCAATGAAAGAAGGAGTTTGAGGCTGTTCTCCTGCAATAGCTGCATTATTTATCAAAACATCCAGAGCCTCAATTTTTGTTTCCAATTCTTGTTTTGCCTGTTTAATAGAATTGATATCCGTAACATCAATTTCTATGGTTTCCACATTTGAAATTCCCAAGTCTTTCAATTTACTTATGGCATTGAGTCCTTTGGCTTTATCCCTACTGCCCAAATAAACAAAATAACCTAATTGAGCCATTTGTCTGGCTGTTTCAAAACCAATTCCTTTGTTTGCTCCTGTTATGAATACTGTTTTCATTGTTTTATTTTTTGTTTGATACTTTCGTTGATGTTAAATAAAGTTTGTTATTTACCATTAAACGCAGCAGCAAATTCCTTTGCAAAATCTGTCATCTTTACTTTACCCATAACCCGTGGTTTGTTCAGATAATAATCCTGGAACAATTCCCCGCTATGCTGGCTTGCAAACATTTCAACCATACCTGCAGCAATTTGTGGATTCATTCCAACCGCTTCTAAACCATTTTGCCATTGTTCGCCGGGAATAAGTATCCATTTTAAATCGGGCTTTCCGATAGCTGCACCTAAAATACTCGCAGTTTCGTTGCCGGTCAATTCATCGCTTGCCACATATTGTATTTTTCTGCCAATAAGGGGTGTTATTATTTCTTCAGCAATGGCAGCAGCAATATCTATGGGAGAAACCCATACCAGCTTTTCATCTGCGCCATAGTTTGCTGCAATAAGACCTTCGTTTTTTATCTTAGGTACAAAGGCATACAAATTGTAATAGAAACCAACGGGGCGCATGAAAGTGATGGCAACGTCGGACAATTTATTGAGAATAACTTCTACTTCATGATGACCGAGAATGAGACCTGAGTCCTTATCTAAATGAGCGCCAATGCTGCTGAGATGAACCACACGCTTTACGCCCGACTGCCCGATGGCTTGCACATAATTATTGCCGATGCTGCGATAATACACCATTAAGTCAAGGTTATGATCGAAGAAGTTGGCTGGCGGAATCATTGTGTACACGGCATCTGCTCCGGTAAAAGTGGCTGTAAGAAATTTAACGTCTTCCAATGAGCCGATAGCAGCGGTGGCACCCAAGGCTTCAATGTCTTTTTGTTTTTCGTGCTTGCTGCTGATAACCGTAACCGTATGCCCTTTTTGCACTAACTCTTTTGTCAGTGGCTTGCTGATATGTCCTAACGAACCTGTAATTATAATTTTCATTTTTCTGTTTTTTTGTTACTGTAAAGTTCCGCAGCAGCAAAGAAACAGATGTAACCAAATCTACTATTGTTGTAGTCAAATCTACTTATGGGTATTGGCCGACGTCAGGCTGGAATCAGAAAATAAATTAGTGAATGAAATTTCGTAATTCATTTTTGGTTTTATATGCGGCTTTGAAGGCACGAGTCGGTCGTAGGGTGTTGCGCTTTGCGCGTCTTACACTAATTACGCCCGACGACACACTCGCTGTATGGGGTCAAGCCCCATAATGTCAAACCCAATGTTAGCGGTTCGTTGTTTTAATATTGGTATTTGTCAGGTTTAAATTTGTCATTATTGTTTAGCTTTTGAAAATGCCATTTTAATTGCAAGTCCGGTCAAAACACTTGCCATAAACCATTTTTGTACTTTTACCCAGGATGGTTTTTTGGCAAAAAATAGTGCCACTCTTGAAGCTGTCAACACAATAATAAAGTTGATAGTTAAACTAACTGAAACCTGAACAACTCCCAGTTGTAAACTCTGCGTCATTACGGAACCATATTCAGTCTTTATGAACTGCGGAAAAAAGGATAAATAAAATACCGCAACTTTCGGATTGAGTACATTTGTTAAAAAACCAGTACTGAATAGTTTGCCAGGCTTGTCGTCAGGTAAGTTTTTTTTTGTTTCAAAAATATTTTTACCATTTGGTTTTATTGCCTGATAAGCTAAGTACAAAAGATAAATAACTCCTAATGATTTCAATGTTGCATAAGCAAATGGTACCGCAAAAAGTACAGCAGTAAGCCCAAAGGAAACCATTACAATATGAAACAGAAAGCCACAAATTATTCCTGCCAGTGAAATTAGTCCAGCTTTTCTGCCTTGGGTTATAGAACGGGAAATCAAATAAATCATATTAGGTCCGGGGCTGATAACAAGTACCAAAGCAGATAATGCAAAAATTAAAATGTCAGTTACTGGTATCATATTTTTTTTAGTTTTTTTTGTCGGTATTTTACAATGACCGCTAACATCCACGGCTTACCGCTGTGCCGTTATTTTATAACTGTCAGCCCGGAACCGAAGCCGATCATAAAATTGATGATGAAGTTAACGACAAATGCTGAAAAGATTTCCGTCTGCCGGATTTTAGCTGATAGTTGCTCAAAAGCCGATTGTTGACTGCAAGTTGACCGTCGACATCTGACTTTCCTGCTTCATTTCTATATACCAGGTGTAACAATTAATTTATAATAATCGTATAATAATAAAAAAATGCAACGATTCAATCAAACGTTTTTATTCGTTTATTCGCTAATAGCGACATTGGCACTAATTGCTGTTTTAATACTTTTTAATAAATCATTAAATTCAGGTGCAAATAAATTTGACAGTATTGAGGCACAACAAATAAGGATTGTTGAACCGGATGGCACTTTGCGAATGATTATTTCAAATTCAAAAAGACTCCCTGGTGTTATTGTGCATGGCAAAGAAGTAGAAAAAATTGACAGACCACAAGCAGGTATGCTTTTCTTTAACGATGAAGCTTCTGAAAATGGAGGTTTAATTTTTTCTGGTTCAAAAAACAGTAAAGGTGAAGTTGTTAATTCAGGTGTAAGTTTATCATTCGACAGATATGGTGGCAAACAAGAAGTAAACTTAATAGGTGTAAATGATAAAGATGACAGGTTTGCCGGGCTATCTATTAATGACAGTAAGCAAGGCGAAATAAAAACTCCTGCCAGAATATGGGTTGGACGTAATCAGGATGGCTCATCTGAAATTTCACTAATGGACTCAACGGGAAAGAAAAGAATAGAATTTAAAGTACTTGACAATGGACAAAGTAGTATAAACTTTCTTGATACAAATGGCAAAATATTAAATTCAATAACTCCTGATAAAAAACTGTAAAATAAACCTGCAGCCAACATGCGGTGGCTGATGCACAACTTCATTTTGAAAATATGTCCTTGTCCCACTTGCGAAATTCATAGTATTTGCTTTTGGGTTCTCCTGTCCAGCCATTTATTCCCTTTTTCTTCGGCAAATAATATGCATGAACGTATAATAAAGGGATAATTAAAGTTGCGAGCAATGTCATAGATACTGCTCTTCCAAAGAAAACCGAAATTCCACAAACTAATAAAAGAGTTAAAAGATATTTTCCTATCCTTCGGATTTTTGGTGTGCGTTCTTCAAAATGTCCCATAACTATATTGCCAAAAGCATATATCATGCTTACAATAGTAATCTCAAACCATAGTGATTCAGTTGTCCACATATTAATTATGTTCGTTTTAATTTTATGACTTATTTGTGTGAAAGATATAAACTATAATAATCTTTCCGCTTCTTTTTGTTGAGAGCGTTAAAACGGTGCGCTAACTAATCGTAAAAAACAAACTGAATCTAAATATTTAAATCACTTTCATAAATTTTTCTATTATGCTGCACGTTATCCGTCCACAGCTCAGGATCGTGCGTCAAAATAAAAGCCAACCCGAGTTCGCGTCTTCCGGGTAATAACTCCTTTCTTGCCTTTGTAATGGACTTTTTTAGTTGAGTCAATGTTAAGTCAGTACAATAAACAGGACTTCCTGGCTGCTGTCTCCATGAATCCTGAAGGGATCCATAATCCAAAGAATCAAAGCCACTATCATCAACGAGAATGGATACCAAATCTTTTGATTGTTTGTCATCTCCGGAAATAGGAAGTGCTAACCGTGAGGCAGTACCTTTGGTAAGACCTGAATTTACCAGCGAACGATAAAGAATATTGTTGTAAGCCTTTATAACAGGACGTTGAAGTTGATTCGAAACCCAAACGCTTTCAGGCATTCCATCTTCAATGTCTTTAACTATACCGTCTCTGATGGGGTAATAGTTAGAAGTATCAATAATAGCAGTGTTGGCTGAGGCATTTTTAAATAGCTGTTGTGGCAACTTAAGAATTCCAATCAATGGAATACTTATAACAATTACATCAACATCAGTAACGACATCCGCCAATGTAACCGCTGAAGCTCCTGTTTCTAAAGCTAAACTTTTGAGCTTTTCGATTCCGCTGGAATTAGCCATTTTCACGCTGTGACCTGCCCTTGAGTATTGTCGTATCAAAGTTCCTCCCATCTCACCTGCTCCAATAATTCCTATTTTCATTTTCTTCGATTGTTTATTAAAAATAAGCTTATTCTTATTAGAAATTTTGGCGTCTTTGATTCGTCTTAATGAGTATCTTTTGAGACAAATTTATTTTCCTTAATCCTGATAAAATAGAATAAATACGACAGAAGCGTCAGCGGGATTGCTTTTTAAAATACTTTGTGACCGATGTCGCTTTTTTTCAAGTACAATTCTTTTTAAAAGAATAACCGCCAGACGACACACTTGCGCCGGAGATAGCGATCAAATACCAATAGCTTTTGATCTGATATTATTCCTTTTTGTCTTTACCAGATACCTGGTTAATTTGTATTTAGGTTCATACAATCTGGCTACTGGTGTACCGAAAAAAACATTTTCATTTTTGAATTCCATAGTGAACATGTTTTTCATGACTTCTTTATTTTTTGTCGACTCTATTGCTTCCATTATTTTTAAAACTGTTGAGACTTCAGTCGTCCAGTAGCGATGAGGTTTTACCATTATTAAATTATGAACAGAAAGTAATTTGTAACATTCGTCCCGGGTTTCGTAAAAGAGAAAAATATTGACGTGATCAATTGTCTTAATTGATTTTCTTTTTTTCCAAAAGTTTACAAAAACCTGCATTGTGATTTCTTCGGCATGAGTTCTGCTGCCAATGATGGCAAGGGCGAAATAGGCCATTCTTGCAAAGTATTCTTTATAGTACCAGATCAGGCCCTTAAAATTGTTTTCCTGCAACCATTTAAAAGCGCCCTTGCGTGAGACGTTGCTCATAGTCTTTACTCTAATTGCTTACTTATAATTGCTTGTTCTAATCTTTCAATCCTTAAAATCATTTCCCGTATGTTTTGGGGAATAATTCCGGACTTAACAACGTCATCGAGTTCTAGCCTTGCGATTATAAGTTGTTCCTCTAACACTTCAATAGTTGATTCGGAAGGTTCCATTATCATAAATCAATAGTTTGTAAAATCCTTGAGCGGGATTTTATAGGATATTGGATGTGGGTTTGGATGATCATCAAATTAATTTGTGCATGAGAATCCCATGAGGTGAATAATCCTATATATATAACCCCAAAGACGTTAAAATACACTGTATGTGGAAAAATAAAGTTTAAGAAAAAGGCCTTGCCCCATCCAGCGTGCGTGTTTCGACGGGATTTCGTAATTCATTTTTTGTTTTACGCCTTTAAAGGCACGAGTCGGTCGTCTGGCGTTGCGTTTTATGAGGATTGCATTAACTGCGCCCGACGACGCACTTGCGCCAGAATGGGGGGCCAGTTAGGGGGTTTTTATTGAGTTTCACTTTCTTCAACATTAATTCTTTCAAACAAAAGCTTAAATAACTTCAATAAAGCTATAAAAGCTATTCCAAAGGATAAGACAAATGATAACATAGCACAAAGCTCAATTAGGCCAAAGAACATGCTATTATTGCTTACCTTTTTGAATATTAAAGCCCTGTTTATGTGCACATATTTCAAGAGGGAAGCAATCAAAAATGATATAGCTGCGAAAAAGCATTGCTCGCCATATTTTCTTATATCTTTTATCGTTTTTTTTTCTTCATCATCAATAGTTTTTGACCATGAGAAACAAATAGTGGCACATCCGAGTAAAATAGCAAAGCCGTAGCTCGTAAGTGAAGTAGTGTCAAAGTCTGTGTCGATAAATGTTTTTCCCAAAAACCCGAATCCAATAATTAACCCCGCAATAGCCATCATCAAACTAAGTAATATGAAAACCACTTCTCGAATTTTCTTGTAGATGATTTGAAATAATTTTTTCATAGAATAAAATTTACATCTAATTAAACGAATTCTCAGTGATAGCTAGTATCTCCAAAAAATCCAATAAAAAAATATACGCAAAAAACCCGTTACTGACGGTTTCCAAAAGGCATTCGCGACTATCATCTATACGCATGTCTGCGCCTATTGGAACAACTTGTGCTGAATTAAATGCTGCTAGTCTATGAGACGAATTTAATGAAGCATGCACGCATTCCAGTCTTAAAATCCAACCACGTTTTAGAGAAAGTGTATTTGCGTCAAAAAATGTTCCTGAAATCAGATTATGTGGTGAGTGGTTGAAAAAACTTGGTTTTGTGCAGGGTCGAAAAGTTTTTATCACCACGATGAACATACCAGAAACCTCACACCTAATTATTTCTTTCGTTTTTAAGAATCCAATTAACAACATCTTTTAGAGATTGTCCGATATATGAAGCGTTTGAAACGGCATTTTGATATTCAGATTCATTGGCTGCATAACCAGTTCTTACGAGACAACCATGTGCTCCAATATTTTTCCCCGCAATAATATCCCAGGCAGTATCACCGATTACATAAGATCTTGATAAATCAATTGAATAATCGTTTGCCGCTTGTTCATATAAAAAGGAATTTGGCTTTTTACAAATACAATGTTCTGCAAATCTATGCGGACAAATATATGGCCCCTTTATATCTAAATTCAGATTAGCAAAGAAGGCCGAAAACCAATTGCGAAATTCTTGTTCTGTAAATCTTCCTTTTGCAATTCCTGACTGAATGGTAATTACCGGGCATATTAGTTTTTCTTCAATAAGTTTAGCAACAGCTATATCAGCACCCGGAATTATTTCTATCTCAGAAAGTGTCTTTTGCTTAAGCGGCAAAACAAACGTCCCATTTAAATCCAGAAATACGGCTCTGTTTGATTTCAAATAATATTATTTAATTGTTGTTTTCTGTTCAAACCTCGAGAGCTGGCGCAAGTGTTTCCAATAGGCATTCATGATTATCATCTATACGCATGTTTGCGCCTATTGGAACAACTTGTGCCTGAATTTAATGCTGTTAGTCTGTGAGGCGAATTTAATGAAGCATGCCTGTATTACAGGCACAAGTTGTTCCAAAGGGGTCCCACATTATCTCACTAATAATATAAAAACGTATGGCGGAGACTCGGCGGGGAACGAATCGGCCGGAACTGAAGTTTGGAGTAATTTTAATTTTACTCTGGCAAATAGTCGCCTAGTAAATTCCAATCCATACTATTTCCCCAACCTTGTCCATGGTCGCTTGTATTTTTAATTTTATGTCCATCGCCAATTTGATACTTTCCATAACTTAACAATGATAAAATAGCTCCCGGTCGTAAGTGCTCGCTTGCCCAACTTAAAGGTGAATTTCCATTTGCATCTTTAATTGTTTTGTCTGCTCCATGTTCTATCAGATACGAGATTGTTTTTTCATCAGCATATGCCGCGGCTCTATGCAGTGGTGTTTCCGCTTTTGTTCTTACATCGCGCATAAATGCTCCTGTTTCTAATCCTGAAATTGTTTTAGCGTTTACATCCGCACCTTTGTCAACAAGTAATTTGACTACATAGAAATAATAAGGTCTTCCAGCTTTTGCAAGAGCGTTGTGTAATGGTGTCTCGTTAGTTTTGTCTAAAAGAGCATTCACCTCGGCGCCGTTGTTGATTAAAAAGTCGCAGACTTTCCAATGCCCGAAGAAAGCGGCGTTCCCTAACTCATCATTTAGATTGATACTGTCAAGATTGCCGCCGGCTTTCAAAATTGCTTTCAAACCGGTTGTGTCATTATAATACACTAGCCATTGCAAAGGTTTTATTTGTCCTTCTTGGAAAATTTCTTTCCAATTAGGTTCGTTTAACAACTCAAGGATGTAGTCAGTCCGTCCACGACTAATGAGCTCCAAAATTTTTCGAACTTCCATAAAAGATTTTTTATTTGTTGTGGATACGCTAACAGCACGAGTGTTTCGACGGTTGTTTTAAAGTAAATCAGCACTACATACAATGCACGTCGAACGACCCGGCTTAGCGACATGCATCGAAATTATGTAAGAAATTATAAAGTCTCATTATTCATTGATTTGAACTACTACGGCACAAGTTCTTGCAGGCACCTTAATTTTTGCAGGCAACTGGATTATCCGGTCGTTTTGAAATGGAATACAGATTTCTACTTTTCTACCCTTTACATTTTCAATATTCACTTCCATGTCATCTTCTTTATTGTCGAAATTAACAACCACTACAGCCTTTCTTGTTTTTTCATTCATAGGTTCAAAAACAGAAAACCTTGAATTTCCTCCGCATTTTACTGTTGCCCCGAGGGTGTCCATAAAACGGCCGGTAAACAGAATGTCCGCATGTTTTTTTCGGATCCGGATCAGTTCTCCAACATATTTCGATAGAGGCTGAGTTAAAGTCTCATCAAGAGAAGCATTATAATGCCTTGGAGCCATGGCCCATACCAGGCCGTATCGCATGCCATTATTCATGATGTTAAAATCGAACGGATTTTCTGCAAATATGGTGGACGTCCATTCGGGAAAAGTATACTTTAATGCGGGATGCATATCTATATCGTTCATCCGCAGATAGGATACATCCACAAATTGAAATGCACGATCCCAAATGATTTCAGACGCGATAGCCAGTTGCGGGTTAATTTTTCTTCCTTCGTTCAGCACTTGCCCTAACATATCAAAAACGGCCTGTGGCATAGCCCTGTCAGGGCTTAACTTCAGCAAGGGATTAAAATCAACGTCAAGGGAAGTGGTTTTGTCAAATTGAAAACCATCGGCTCCCGATTTTACCAAATCAAGGAAATAATCCATCAGTAGTTTGTTTACTTCCGGATACGATGGTGTGATTTGTGTCATGTTGTGTCTGCTGATTCCAATACGTGAACTGATAGTTCCTTCACCCCATCCTGAAAGAATAAGATCATCCGTCCAACGTCCCTTCGTTTCATATTTTTTTAGTTTATCATAGTACAATGGAATATCAGTATCAACCCATTGAATGTTTGCAAAGATGAGCGGGTGCACTCCTGAATTTTTAATGTTG
>Ga0137407_10000350_pt1 | contig 32656 bp, 25 predicted proteins | sample CZOMad2_2_16fung_FD_108410 | JGI IMG/M metagenome (GOLD analysis project Ga0137407, IMG submission 108410) | Vadose zone soil fungal communities from Angelo Coast Range Reserve, California, USA - CZOMad2_2_16fungal (Illumina Assembly) | ecosystem: Environmental > Terrestrial > Soil > Vadose... | reverse complement strand
GTCGGCGCAACCAATGCAAAGGTGACCGCGCAGGGCAGCAAATGGTTGTTCCGCACCCACGTCCACGACGGACAGCTTGCCGATTTGATCCCCGAATATCTGGTGAAATCGCTTGGCAAGACCAAGCCCGGCATCATGGCCGTGGCGGATGACTACGGTCTCGGCGCTTCCAGGGGAATTCAGGCCTCGCTCGCCAAACTCAAGGTAGCGCCCGTGGCGGTGACGTCCTATGCGCCGTCCGACAAGGACATGAGTGCGCAGTTGCTCGAAATCAAGGATAAGGGCGCTGACAGCCTGATCCTGTTCGGCCGTCCCGCCGATGTCACGCTGGTCATCAAGCAAATGAGCGATCTCGGGATCAAACTCACCACGATCGGCAACGCCAGTATCGTGGCGCAAACCACCCTCAACAACCTGTCGGCCGCGGAGGCCGACGGCGCCTACGCCATCGGCGGGATGATCCCGCAAACCTCGACGGATGCGAAAATCCTGGATTGGTCAAAGCGTGTTCAGGACAAATACAAAGTGCCGGCCGACAATTTCACCGTGTCGTATTACGACACAGTTTATATGCTGAAATCGATCATCGAGAAAGTCGGCTGCGACAAACCGGCAATCCGCGATGCACTGGCCGCCACCAAGGACTGGAAAGGCATGCTGATTTCCTATCAGGCCGACGCGCAAGGCGATCTGGCGCACACGCTTGGTATCTATCGCAACAAGGGCAAAACGCCAGAGTTAGCCGGCCCAATCAAAGAAAGCGGATACTGATCCCTTCATGGGCCAACTCGTCGTCAATGGCCTGGCGCTCGGGAGCATTTACGCTCTCGTCGCGCTGGGCCTACTGCTGATCTTCAACACGGTGCAGATCGTCAACTTCGCGCAAGGCCAGCTGCTGATGCTCGGGGCTTTCGTCGGCATCAGTTGCGCGGTGACGCATGAGCTGCCGGTGGCCGCCGCGTGGGCCATCACCGTGGTGGCCATGGCGCTGGTCGGCATCGTGTTCATGGTGCTGGTCTATTTTCCGCTGCGCGGGCGTCCGGCATTTCTGGTCATTCTCACGACGATCGCGATGGGCATCGTGCTTGAAAACCTGGCGCTGATCATTTGGGGCCCGCTGCCGGTGTCGCTGCCCTCCCCGATCCAAGGTCCACCGCTGCGTTTCGCCGGCATCGTCATTTCGATGCATCAGCTCTTCATCTTCGCCACGCTGGCCGTGATCCTGCTGCTGCAATTTTTCTTCCTGACCAAGACCCGATTCGGAATCCTGATGCAGGCGACCGCGCAGGACCTGCACACCGCGCGCCTGGTCGGCATTCCGGTGAACCGCACCATTGCGGTTGCTTTCGCCTTCGGCGCCGTCCTGTCGGGTATCGCGGGACTGTTGGTCGCGCCGATTTTCCTCGCCGAACCGACCATGGGAGGAAGTCTCGGCCTGAAAGGATTCGTCGTCAGCGTCATCGGCGGCTTCGGCAATCTGCCGGGCGCGGTGATCGGCGGTTTGTTTCTTGGCCTCGTCGAAACCTTCGGTGCCCGCTACATCTCGTCCAACTTTCGCGACGCCTACGCCTTCATTGTCATGATCACCGTCCTTATCGCGTGGCCCCGCGGCCTGTTCGGCGAGAAGAGCAGCGAAAAGGTCTGAGATGAAAACCTCCGGGATCAAGAGCTGGCCCATTCTCGCGGCGGGCGTCGCCGCAGCCTTTGCGGTTCCAGCCATCGCCCAGGATGGTTACATCATCCAACTGCTCAACATCGCCATTCTCAATGCGATTGTCGTGCTCGGACTGAATTTTGTGACGGGCTGGGCCGGCCAGATCAACTTCGGACAAGCCGCGTTTTATGGACTGGGGGCATATACCACCGCGATCGCAACCAAGTCCGGCATGCCATGGATCGCGACGCCCTTTCTGTCGGTCATTGTCGTGATCGCGGCGAGCCTGATGCTCGGCCTGCCAACCATGCGCCTGCGCACGTATTATCTGGCGATGACCACCATCGGCTTTGGCGAAATCATCCGGCTGATCATCGTGCATTGGGAGCCGGTGACCGGCGGCACCTCCGGTTTACGGGCCATTCCAGGCATCAGCATTTTCGGGTTCGGACCCCAGGGACAGGTGCAACATTACTATCTCCTGATCGCCACGCTGGTGCTGGCGGTCGCGATCGCCGCACGTGTTCGCAATTCGGTTTTTGGCCGCGCGATGATCGCGACCCGGGACAGCGAAATCGCGGCCGAGCAAAGCGGCGTCGATACCACGCGGACCAAGCTGCTCGCCTTCATGATCGGCGCGGTCTATGCGGGACTTGCGGGGTGCCTCTACGCGTCTTCGATCCGCTTCATAAGCCCCGACAGCTTTTCCGGAACGCAAGCGATCCTGCTGATGACCATGCTTATTGTCGGCGGCATGGGTTCGATCGCCGGCTGCGTCATCGGCGCGGTGGCCCTGACGATACTGCCCGAGGCGCTACGGTTTCTCGGTCAGTGGTATCTCGTGCTCTATGGCCTCGGCGTCATCGCCGTCATCGCGCTGGCACCGGGAGGCCTGGCATCTCTCGCATCGCAACTGCAACTGCGGCGGGCGGGAGCGCGATGACTCCCGAACCGATCATTTCCGCCCGCGGCGTGACGCGGCGGTTTGGCGGGCTCGTCGCCCTCGATAGCATCGACCTCGACGTGCCCAAAGGCATCGTGCAGGCCATCATCGGCCCAAATGGTTCAGGCAAGACCACGTTGCTTAACGCGCTGAGCGGGGCTTCGCATGCCGACATCGGCTCGATTCGCGTCAGTGGCCATGAGATTTTCCGTCTCAAGCCACACCGGATTGCGCGGCTCGGTCTGGCACGAACATTCCAGAACATCCGAATCTTCGATAATTTGAGCGTGATCGAAAACGTGAAGGTTGCCGCGGCCTGCAACAGCCAGCTGTCGCTTTTCGATGTCCTGACATCGAGCGCCCGGCACAAACATAGCGAGGTGGAAATCGATCGTGACGCGCGCGAAGCGCTTCAAACCGTCGGCCTTGCCAACCGCGCCGATGATCGTGCCACGCAATTGCCGTACGCGCAGCAGCGTCTCCTGGAGATTGCAAGGGCGTTGGCCTCAAAGCCAAGAGTTCTATTGCTCGATGAACCCGCCGCGGGCATGAACATGACCGAAAGCATGACGCTCCTGGACACCATCGCCAGGCTGAAGAGCCGCGGCATCACCATCCTGCTGGTTGAGCACAATGTGCGGCTGGTGATGGGCATCAGCGACCGCGTCGCGGTGCTTGATTTCGGCAAGAAAATCGCGGAGGGCGCGCCCTCCGAAGTACAGCGTAATCCATTGGTGATCGAGGCCTATCTCGGCAGGCGGCACCGCCATGCTTAGGATCGATCACCTGAGAGTGTCCTACGGCCACATCGAGGTGTTGAAGGGCATTTCATTCAGCGTCGAGATGGGCGAAATCGTCGCCCTGATCGGCGGCAACGGCGCCGGCAAGACCACGACGCTCAGCACGATCTCTGGGCTGGTTCGCCCTTCCTCCGGCACCATCTCCTGGAAGGGCGAGAACATCCACAATGCCGCGGTCGAAGCCATTGTCGGGTCGGGCCTCGCCCACTGCCCCGAGGGCCGGCGCATTTTTCCTGGTCTGACGGTGCGGGAGAATCTCATCACCGGCACGGCGGCGCGTTCCCGAAACAAGCGCGAAGTCGATGAAGATCTCGCGCTGGTGTTTGATCTGTTCCCCCGCCTCAAGGAGCGGCTGAAGCAAGGCGGCTGGTCATTGTCCGGCGGCGAGCAGCAGATGCTGGCGATCGGCCGGGCCCTGATGGGCCGTCCGAGCCTGTTGATGCTGGATGAACCGTCGCTCGGGCTTGCTCCGATCGTGATCGAGCAGGTGTTCGACCGCATCCTCGAACTCAACAAGCGCACCGGTCTCGGCGTACTGCTGGTCGAGCAGAATTCGGCCATGGCGCTGGAAATCGCGAACCGCGCCTTCGTGCTTGAAACCGGCGTTATTACCCTGTCCGGACCTTCGGCCGTCCTCGCCGATGATCCGCGCATCCGCGAAGCCTATCTTGGCGGCTGAGCGGGCAGCCAAAGTATCGTCCAGTCCGGGCCAGCACCGACCGGCGGAACGGCCGTGACAGGCTGCGACACAAATGTCATCTTTGATTTTCGATCAGCAAACTTGCATGCTGGGAAAAAACAGAATTAGCTGCGGCACCGCAGGTTTGTTGGGGGATCGAATTGCACATGAGCGACAAAATGGGACGACGGGACTTTTTGGGTACGGCCGCACTCGCCGTGGCGGCGGCAGGGCGCACCTCGCTGATCGGCACGGCCCAAGCCGCATCGGAGACGAGCGGGGACATCACTTCGAAATCGGCCAGTGAGCTTGCCAGCGCCATCCGCTCCAAGCAGCTGAGCTCCAGGGCCGTTGTCGACGCGCACCTCGAGCAGATCGCGAAGGTCAATCCGAAACTCAATGCCATCGTCCAGCTCACGGCCGACTCGGCGCGGAAAGAGGCAGACGCGGCCGATGCGGCGTTGGCGCGCGGCGAAATCATGGGTCCGCTGCACGGCGTCCCCATTACGATCAAGGATACGCTAGAAACGATCGGAGTCATCTGTACCGGTGGCACCAAGGGCCGCGCGAATTTCATTCCCAAGGCCGACGCGACCGCAGTCGCCCGGCTTCGCGCCGCGGGCGGCGTCATCCTTGGCAAGACCAATGTGCCGGAACTCGCCGGCGCGATCGAGACCGACAATCTCGTCTACGGACGCACCAACAACCCCTATGATCTCGCACGGACACCCGGCGGCAGCACCGGCGGCGAGTCCGCGATTGTCGCAGCCTGCGGTTCGCCGCTTGGCCTCGGCACCGACGCCGGCGGCAGCATTCGGATCCCGGCACATTTTTGCGGCCTCGCGGCGATCAAACCGACTTCCGGCCGCGTGCCGCGCACCGGCCAATTCCCGATGCCGATGGGTGCACGCAACGCGGTGTTTCACGTCAGCCTGATCGCGCGCAAAGTTGACGACCTCGCGCTGGCCTTGCCCATCATCGCGGGCCCTGACTTCCGCGACCATTCGATCGTCGGAATGCCTTTGCTGGATTCAAAGGCCGTGACGTTGAACGGGTTGAAACTGGCGTATTACGAAGACGACGGTGCCGCAACTCCGACCAAGGAAATTGCCGCCGCGGTGCGTGATTCCGCTAAGGCCTTCATGGACGCCGGCGTGAAGGTCGAGGAAAACCGTCCAGTCGATGTTGGCAAGGCAGCCACGGTGTATTTCGACATGAGCCGCGGTGACGGCGGCGCCGGTACCCGCGCCTTCCTGAAGAGCATCGGTAGCGATCCAATCTCCCCGCTGTTCGAGAAGGCCTTGACCAATTCGGTTGCGCCCGCGATGGCCACTACGACCGAGGCACTGGCCGCATTCGTGCGATGGGACGCCTTTCGCAATTCGATGCTGCGCTTCATCGAGAATTACGACGCCGTGCTTTCAGCGGTCGCGCCGTATCCGGCACTGCCTCACGGCACGAGCTTTGAGGAAGAAAACCGCCGCGGATTTGGTTACACGCAGGCGTACAATCTGACGGGATGGCCGACGGCGACCGTTCGAGTCGGCACCTCGCCTGAAGGACTTCCGCTGGGTGTTCAGGTCGCCGCAAGGCCTTGGCGCGAAGACGTCGCGCTGGCGCTTGTTCGACACCTCGAACAGACATTTGGCGGATGGAAGAAACCAATGGCGGTCTGATTGGCAAGGCGCGCCATCTGGACGTCGCACCGGGGCGAATGGCAAGCTCGATTTTCCTGATTGCGGTCCGCCGTCCGACGCATGCCGGAAATTCATTTCCGCGGCCGGCCCCGCTTTGCAAAGACGACGCCTTGTGAATCCGCCTCACAACGAAGCTGGCTTGCGAGCTTGAGCGCCTCGTTGCGCTCAGGCCCCGGAGGCAACAAGCGGGCCTGCTCCAGCGCGTCCGCCGCGCGAATTTCCCAGTCGATCCGGTCGGACCCGTATTGTGATTCTTTGTTCATGATGGCTTGTTGCGATTACCAAACCGGGGGAAAGCCGAGCAAATGACTCACCTCCCATAGACTCGAACGGAGACAGCGGTATTCCCGGCATCTGATGCTATTATGACGTGAATATGGTGATGCCGGTCTCACTCACTGGAGACGGAAGGCATCGAGGCATCATTACCTCCTCACGCGAAATTTACTGCGTCCCAAGCCCCCGAGTCGCGTGGCGACGACGGCCGAATCAGGAGAAAAAATACGCGCGCGAGGAACCCTCGACCGTCACGAATCAGGGGATGATTCAATTCGTCAACGTTCCCCATTGCGAGGCCATACGCTCGGCGCCGCGCTGCGACAGCGCAAAGATTGTAAACGTGGGATTTGAAGCGCCCTCGGTAGGAAAGATGCCGGGTCCCGCAACCCAAAGGTTCGGGATTTCGTGGCTTTGGCCGTAGCTGTCGACAACCGAATTGGTGGCACTCGTTCCCATGATGGTCCCACCCAGAAGATGGCTGGTCGGCATCGTTCCACGCGCGGACCATGCTTCTTTGGCACCGCTGGCCTTGGCGATCCTCAGCCCCTCTTCGAGATTGGCATTCCATAGTGCCACCGCGTCAGAATCGAAGCTGTGGGTCAGCCTTCCCAGCGGCATGCCGAATGCGTCCTTTTCGCTCGCCAACTCGACCCGATTTTCCATGTTCGGCTGTTCTTCGCCGAACGCCTTGATGCCCGCCAGATTGCGCGCCGCCCGCTTCATGTAATCGGCGAGCTCCGGCCCATACAGATCGGCACGCGAATTCGCGAGATCGGCCGTCTTCACCGCAAATCCCGCGGTGATGAAGGAGCTTCCAAACACGCCGTCGTGGCTCTTCTTGGGATAGCGCTCGTAAGACATGTACTGCACGGCGACCGTGCCCTTGTGGTTCTGGACATCCTCGTCGAACATCGCCCAAGTGTTAGCCACATGGTGCGACATCATGAAGTGGCCGACGAGGCCGCTCGCATTGCCAAGACCCTTGGGGTGCTTGTCGGTCGCGGAATTCAACAACAGCCGCGGATTCTGCGCCGACCACGCGGCCAGCACCACCACGCTTGCTTCCTGGGTCTGCTTCTGATGCTTGTCGTCGTAATATTCGACGCCGGTGACCCGCGTACCCGCTTGATTGGTAAGAACGCGCGTCACCGTCGACCAGGCGCGAACTTCCGCACCGGCCTTGCGTGCCTCGCCCAGATAGGTGACCTGCGGATTGGCGAGCGCCCCGATCGGACAGCCGACGTGACACCATCCGTCATAGAGGCACGCAGGCCGCCCCTTGAATTCCACCGAGTTCATGCCGACCGGCGCCGGCACCATGGGGATGCCCGACGCTTCAAAGCCCTTCATCCAGATGTCGCCGTTGCGGAACGTCTTCATCGGCGGCATCGGATAGGCTTCTCCGGCCGGCCGCCATTTTTCCTCGGCCTTGGCATCACCGGACACGCCGATCTCGCGCGCGACCTTGTCATAGAACGGCGCGACGTCTTGATAAGAGATCGGCCAATCGTGTCCGCGGCCGTGCTCGCTCTTCATCCTGAAATCGGTCGGCAGCAGCCGTGGAAAATTGGCGAAGTAGTGCAGTGCCGCGCCACCGACGCCCCATCCGCCCTGCGCGGCGTAGGCCATCGGGTTCTTGCCTTCAAGAAGGATCGGCGCGCCTGCGGGTTTAACCCGGCGGCCCCAGATCTCGGAGCTGATGAGATCGGAAAGCTCCCAATCCGGCCCGGAGTCCAGCAAGAGCACCTTCTTGCCGGCCTTGGCCAGCACTGACGCATAGACCGAGCCGGACGCGCCCGCCCCAACGATGACGACGTCTACTTTTTCGTAAGCCATCTCACCACCTCTTTTCCGGTGGAATATGCGCCATGTAGGGAATGCCCAGCGCCTCGTAGCCTTCCATCGTCCCGTAGACGACGTCCACGGCATCCGCGCGCAGCACGCCATAGACAGCGGCACCCGGCCTGCCGGTCCAGCCTTCAATCTTGTTTTGCCGCATGCGGCCGACAAATTCTCGCTGATCGGTGGCCGACAACTGGGCGAAATCCCGTCCAAACATCCTGCGGCTGCTTTCGTCAACCGAGATGATGGCGGTTCGGTAGAAATCGGCGAACGGCGGACGGACGTTGAAGATACGGGCCTGAAGCAGAGCTTCGTGCGGCGGTACCGAGAGCTGCTGATCGATGTAGTGGGCGATCCCGGCCTCACGCGCCTGCGGCACCAGTGTCTCGCCGAGAGACTCAAGGGTTTCGGCCTGATGGGCATCGAGAAGACGGAACGGCACATTGCGCGCCCTCGCTTCTCCGGGCGCCATGATGACTTCAACTCCGCCTACGGTAAAAGCCAGCACACCCAGGGTCGCGCCTTTGACGAAGCCGCGTCGACCAATGTTCGCCATGGCCTTCTCCTCCCCGATTTATTCTTGTTCTGCTTTCGCAAGGCGTCGCAAAAGATTTTCGGCATTACTGGGCAGCTCTGACTTTTAGTCAAGGGGATGTGCCCAGGAAACTGCGCGCTAGCGCTCCGCGAATGCCTTTTCGACGACGAACTGGGCGGCTTCGCCGTGATTGCCTTCAACGAATCCCCTGCCCGACAATAATGCGCGGGTGTCATGCACCAGCGCCGGGCTGCCGCAGATCATCACGCGGTCATGTTCGGGCACGAGCAAGGCCAGTCCGATATCGCCGAACAGCTTGCCCGAATTGATCAGATCCGTGATCCGGCCGCGATTGCGGAATGGATCTCGCGTCACCGTCGGATAATAGATCAACTGATCGCGCACCATTTCACCGATCAATTCGTCGTTCGGCAATTCCTTCGTGATCATCTCGCCATAGGCAAGCTCGCTGACGCGGCGGCAGCCGTGCAGCAACACAACCTTCTCGAAACGCGCATAGGTTTCGGGATCCTTGATCACGCTCAGGAACGGCGCAAGCCCCGTGCCGGTACCGATCAGATAGAGATTGCGGCCGTCTTCCAAATTGTCGATCACCAGCGTGCCGGTCGCTTTGCGGCTGACGATGATCTCGTCACCTTCTTTCAGGTGCTGGAGACGCGAGGTCAGCGGCCCGTCCTGCACCTTGATCGAAAAGAATTCGAGCCGGTCTTCGTAATTGGCGCAGGCAACGCTGTAGGCGCGCAGCAGCGGTTTTTCCCCGACCTTCAATCCGATCATCGTGAATTCACCGTGCCGGAATCGGAACGAGGGGTCGCGGGTCGTGGTGAAGCTGAACAAATTATCGGTCCAGTGACGGACGCTAAGAACGCTTTCGCTGTTGAAATTGCTCATCTTACCGCCTCCGCTCATGCGGGCTAAGCCGGGCCCGCGAAATTCATTCGTGCACATTCATTTGTATACAAATGAATAATCCAGCTTGATCCCGCCGTCAAGGCGCGCGCAAGATGCTCGTCCTGTGGCCTTGCGAAGGCATTGAACAAAAAGGGAAAACCGATGGCCCAAGACGAGCCCCAGGCAGCCGGGCCGACCAAACTCGTGATCCGTAATATCGGGCTGATGCTCTCTGGAGCACTCGAGAAGCCGATTCTGGACGCCGACACGATTCTGGCCGTCAACGGCAGGATCACTGCGATCGGCCGCGCCAAGGACGTCGATACCGAAGGTGCCACCACCATCGTCGACGCCAATGGCACGACGGTGGCGCCCGGCCTGATCGACAGCCATGTTCATCCCGTCGCCGGCGACTGGACGCCGCGGCAAAACCAGATCGGATGGATCGACAGTTTCCTGCACGGTGGCGTCACCACCATGATCTCGGCCGGCGAGGTTCACATGCCCGGCCGGCCGCGCGACGTCGTCGGCTTGAAGGCGATGGCGATCTTTGCGCAGCGTGCGTTCTGGACGCTACGTCCCGGCGGCGTGAAGGTTCACGCCGGCGCGCCGGTGATCGAATGCGAAATGGTCGAGGACGACTTCAAGGAATTGGCCGCGGCCGGCGTCAAGCTGCTCGGCGAAGTCGGACTTGGCGGCGTCAAGGACGGTCCGACCGCGCGCAAGATGGTGGGATGGGCGCGCAAATATGGCATCCAGAGTACGATCCATACCGGCGGACCTTCAATTCCCGGTTCCGGCCTGATCGACAAGGACGTGGTGCTGGAAGCCGACACCGACGTGATCGGTCACATCAACGGCGGTCACACGGCGCTGCCCGACGATCAGATCCGATGCATCTGCGAGGGCTGCAAGCGCGGCCTGGAGCTGGTCCACAACGGCAACGAACGCTCGGCGCTCTACACCCTGCGGATCGCGCGCGAGATGGGCGACCTCAACCGCGTCATCCTCGGCACCGATGCGCCCGCCGGCTCCGGCGTGCAGCCGCTCGGAATCTTACGCATGGTGTCGCTGTTGTCGTCGCTCGGCGACGTGCCAGCGGAAATCGCGTTCTGCTTTGCCACCGGCAACACCGCCCGCATGCGCGCGCTGGATTGCGGCTTGATCGAGGTCGGGCGTTCGGCCGACTTTGTCATCATGGACAAGGCGCAACATTCCGCCGGCAAAAACATCCTGCACAGCGTGCAGCTCGGCGATCTCCCCGGCGTCGGCATGACCATCATCGACGGCATCGTGCGCACCCAGCGCAGCCGCAACACGCCGCCGGCGACGAAGGTGCCGCAGATTGTCGGGCATTGATTTGTTCAGCATTTGACGCCTCTCCCGTCATACCCCGCGCATGCGGGGTATCCAGTATTCCACCGGTGTCAGCGCTAGAGCCGAGAGGCCTCGGCGTACTGGATCATCCGCATACGCGGATGATGACAGCTGGTGTGGGCGAGAAATTTCGGCGCCATGGCGGCCTGATTGCGACCGGCCCCAGAGCTTTTCCAATTTTCGTCTCAATTTTGCCCGCCGACTCAATTCACCCTCAGCGAAGATAAAGGCGAATCGGGAAGCTTTGGTGTTCGCGTACGTTAGCAACGTCCGCCCTTCCCCAGCCATCCGAAAGGAATGCGAGTCGATCCTCATGAAGGCAATTGCGCGGCCGACACGTCAACTGGTTCGCATGCGAGGGCGGTCTTACGTTGCGTTCGTATTTTGCCCAGTGGTTCCGATCGTTGCCTGGCTTGAAGAAATAGACGCAACACTCGGCCACTCGCCCGACTTCTTCATCGGCAAGCCGGTGGTGCTTGATCTTTCCGCCGTGGACCTTAGCCAACCGGCCATCGTGCACCTCGTCACAAGCCTCGAACAACGGAATATCCGCGTGCTTGGCATCGAGGGCGTGGACGGTGCTCGCCTCACTTCGAGTATGCCACCTTTGCTCACGGGCGGACGCCATTGTGTACTTACGCAAAACGAGCCGAAGAAGCCTGAAACCAAAGCTAAATCAATATCCCTGCTGCTCGAAAGCCCGGTGCGTTCGGGCCAGTCGGTTTTTACCGAAGGCGACGTGACGATCCTGGGTTCGGTCAGTTCGGGCGCCGAAATTGTCGCGGGCGGCTCTATCCATATCTACGGAACGCTTCGCGGTCGTGCGATGGCGGGTGCCAATGGCAACTCGGCCGCTCGCATTTACTGTCAGAAAATCGAGGCAGAGCTGCTGGCGATCGACGGTCATTATCAAACTGCTGAAGAAATTGACGCCACCTTGTGCAATCAACCAGCTCAGGTGCGGCTCGAAGGCAACATCATGAAAATTACACCGCTGAATTAATGGGCTTGAGGAGAAAAGAATGACCAAAGTCTTGGTCGTGACGTCTGGCAAAGGCGGCGTCGGCAAAACAACTTCTACGGCTGCGCTCGGTGCGGCACTCGCCCAAATGGGGGAAAAAGTAGTGGTTGTCGACTTCGACGTCGGTTTGCGCAACCTCGATCTTGTTCTGGGCGCGGAACGGCGGGTTGTGTTTGACCTCATCAATGTGGTGCAGGGCGTTGCAAAACTCTCGCAAGCTCTCATTCGAGACAAGCGCCTCGAGAATTTGTGGTTGCTTCCCGCATCCCAAACCAGGGACAAGGATGCCCTGACGGAGGAGGGTGTCAGCAGCGTAATCGCGGACCTGCGAACCAGATTTGACTGGATTCTCTGCGACAGTCCTGCGGGCATCGAGCGGGGCGCGACGCTTGCGATGCGTTATGCGGACGAGGCGGTCATCGTCACCAATCCCGAGGTCTCTTCGGTGCGTGATTCTGACCGCATCATCGGAATGCTCGATTCAAAAACCGTGAAGGCCGAAAAGGGCGAGCGGGTGGAGAAGCATGTGCTCATAACCCGCTATGACACGGCGCGCGCAGCGCGGGGAGAAATGCTCAGTATCGAGGATATTCTTGAAATTCTCGCCACGCCGCTGCTTGGAATCATTCCTGAGAGCCAAGACGTTTTGCGTGCGTCGAACGTTGGATCTCCCGTTACCCTGAACGACGCCAACAGCGCGCCGGCGCGCGCGTACATCGATGCAGCGCGTCGTCTGATGGGCGAAACTGTCACCATGATGGTGCCGGTCGAACGAAAAGGCTTGATGGACCGATTGTTGGGACGGAGGGCCGCATGATGAATCTGCCGCGGCTCTTCAGTGGCCGCACTGCTTCCGCGCCTGTTGCACGGGAGCGGTTGCAGATTCTCCTGGCGCACGAACGCGGTTCGCGCGGCCAACCTGATTTGCTGGAGCTACTGCGGGCGGAGATCCTCGCTACAGTTTCTCGGCACGTCGTCCTCGATCCGGAAAAAGTCATCGTCAGGATGGACCGCGGCAATCATGTATCGACGCTTGAAGTCGATATTGAAGTGCCCATGATGGCTCAAACGCAATAGTAATGCTGCACTTGATCTGAAAATATAGTGAGCGAAGAACACTCCGCGCTCTTTATGCGCGTCGCGCATTTTTCGAAGGCTATTGCACCATGACCCAGGTCGGTTGAAGCAACGGGTACGCGATCAAACCCACGACCGCAGTCGCGGCAATTAACAGGGGATTGCTGACTTTCCAGCGGAACAGGATGGCAAGCGAGATCAGCGCGATCGCGGCAGTTAGCCAATCGCCGATCGCGATGCGCCCGAGCAGGATGCACGCGCCCAGGATCGTTCCGATCGCCGCTGCGTAGGCACCCTTGACAAATCCCTGCACGTTGGGATTGCCGCGATGGCGCGCGAGAAGCGGCGCGGCGATCAGCACCAGAAGGAAAGACGGAAGGAAGATGCCGATCGTCGAGACGACCGAGCCCCAGAATCCGGCAACAAGGTAACCGACAAAGGTCGCGGTGATGACAACCGGCCCCGGGCTGATCATGCCGATGGCAACCGCGATCAGGAACTGGCGCTGGTCCAGCCATCCGAACTGTTGCACAAGCCCCTGCTCAAGAAACGGAACGATGACGAGGCCGCTCCCGAATGTCAGCGAGCCCGCCTTGATGAAGAACAGAAAGAGCTTGCCCAGGATCGAGCCGGAGGCAGTGGGCGCGAGCTGCGCCAAAACAGGCGCTACCGTTACTGAGAGCGCCGGCGGTGTTTTCTTGAACAGGCTCCCGTAATACAAAATGCCGACAATCCCTGCGCCGATGAAGAGCAGCGCGACCTCGGCCTGAAGAATGACGGTGACGACGAGGCAGACCGCCGCGATCGCCCATTGCAACCAGTCTTCCATGCCGAGCTTGGCTAGCCGGTAGCAGGAATGAAGGATCAGCGCGATGACGGCTGGGCTTACGCCATAGAAGATGGCGGTTACCGGTTGGAGGTCTCCGAGATGGACATAGAGAGCGCCGAGCGCGGCCACGATGGCAAAGTTCGGAAGGATGAAGGCCCATCCACCGGCCCAGGCGCCCCAAAAACCGCAGCGGAGATAGGCGACGTAGATGCCGACCTGGATCGCCAGGGGTCCGGGAAGCGACTGGCAGATCGCGATGGCCTCGCGCATCTGCTCTTTCGTGAGCCATTGGCGTTCGACGACCAGTTCGCGCTCCATCTGGCCGACCAGCGCCACCGGGCCGCCGAAGCCGAGAAAGCCGAGCCTGAGGAAATAGCGTACCAGTTCACCGATATTTCCGTGTGGAATGGTCGTCGATGTCGTCATGTCGTGCCTCGCAAACTGAAATACCTGAAAATGTCCTTTTCCAACCTCCCTGAGGAGTCGCAGACGAACTCAACATCGGCGCAGTACTTTGGCCGAGGGCAGTTCACCACCCCCAGGGCCATCAAGATTTACCTGGCACCCACGGACTTGACTACGGTCCCTGCTGCCGGCGCGCTCTTGGCGGCTACGACGACTGCGGCGTTCTCGGACAACCCTTCGATGACTTCAGCCCGTCCGTTGTCGCGGACCCCGACCTTTACTGCTTTTCGCTCGATGCGATCGTCCTTTACCGTGAAAACAAAGGTTCCTTGGGGGTCCGAACCTATCGCCGTAACCGGGACCGCAAGCACATCGTGGCGCCGATCCAGTTCAAGAGAGACTTGGGCATACAGGCCCGGATAGAGTCGCTCGTCGGCGTTCGGCAGATCGATCTCGGTTCGCATGTTGCGGGTTTCGGGATCGAGACGATAGGCGAAACGCGTGATTGCGCCGATGACCGGCTCGCCGTTCAAACCGAATACCTTAACGGTCGCCCGGTCTCCGACCCGTATGTGCAAGGCATCATTCTCTGGGACGTCGCAAAACACCCTGATGGTGTCGATCCTCTGGAGCTTGAAAAGCGGCGTCGTCCGCGTGGAGGTTGCAGCCTGAACCAGATCGCCGCGGTTCACCTGGCGTCTCGCGACTACGCCATCGAATGGCGCCACGATCTGCGTATAGGTGAGCAGGGTCTTGATCTTCTCCACGGTCGCTGCGGCGACATCGATCTGATTGGCAGCTAGGTCGACGTTCGCTTCCGCAACACCGAGATCCGCCTTGGCGATATCCGCATTGGCGCGCACCTGATCGAGTGTACGGTCGCTGATGAACTGCCGTCCCTGGCCGAGCTGCTCCCTGTCTTTCGCCAAGCCGATCTGAAGCGCTACGTCAGCCTTGTGGTGGTCCAGTTGGCGGCGCGCAGCCTCCAGCGAGCTTTTCCTGGATTCGAGCTGGGCCTTTGCTTCGGCAAGCTCCTGCTTCAATTCGGGAACGTCGATGACCGCGAGCACTTGACCTGCCTTCACGTGATCGCCGATATCGACGCGAACATCGGACAGGTATCCGGAGACCTTGGCGAAAAGATCGGCGTCCTCGAAGGCTTCGAGCGTCGCATTGCTTTGCACACGTTGGACCAAGGTCTCGCGGCCCGGCTTGACGACATCAACACTTACCTGGCTCTCGGGCGCAGCAGTCATCGCCTTCGATGGTGGCGATGCCTGGAAGTAAAGGAGCGTGCCAGCAACCCCAGCGATGAGTACCGCCGCCGTGGCCAACACCTTCATTGATTTCAACCCAATCATCATTTCACCTGATTTCATTCGGCCGCCAGCTCGTCGGCCCGTAAATGTCCGCTAGTTCGGTCGACCGCACCTCGAACCGCTCGCCGCGATCGCCCATCGAAATACGAACTCTCGGGATCGTCGGGATCGAGCGAGGCGGAAAGACGAGCATGCCGCGATTGCAGCGAGGCGAAAATTGCCGGTAGCACAACGAGCGTCGCGCAGGTTGCGCCGATGAGGCCCCCGATGACCGCCCGCCCGAGCGGCGCGGTTTGTTCGCCGCCCTCGCCTAGTCCGAGCGCCATCGGGATCATTCCGGCAATCATCGCAAAGCTGGTCATCAGGATCGGCCGCAGACGGCTGCTCGCGCCTTCGATCGCCGCCTCCCATGGCTCGCGGCCCTCAGCCCGACTGCGTTCGGCGAAGGTAACGAGCAGGATGGCATTTGCCACCGCGACGCCGATGGCCATGATCGCGCCCATGAAGGATTGAATGTTGAGCGTCGTCCGCGTGAGCCAGAGCGCGATCGCGACGCCGGCGATGACAGCTGGGATCGTCAGCCCAACCGCAAGCGACAACCGCAACGATTGGAAATTTGCCGCAAGCAGCAAAAGGATAACGCCGACCGCAATCAAAAGTCCCAACCGCAGGCCCCCGAACATTTCCAACATCGGCTGAACTTGACCTCGCACGGTCACGTTGACACGCTCGGGCGGCTTGCCGGCATCCTTGATCGCCTGTTGTACACGAACGGCCGCACGTCCCAGATCCTCGCCCGAGATGTTTGCACTCAACGTCAGCATGCGCTGCTGATTATAGCGATCATATTCGCCAAGCGCCGTGCCGTCGGTGACGCTGGCCACGTTGCGCAGGGCGATCTGCTGACCCGCCCGGCGCGCGATGGGAAGGTTCTTCACCTCCTCAAGAGAATTCATCTGCTGCTCAGGAATAGCGACCTGCACCTGATAGCCAATCCCGCTTCTGGGGTCGGCCCAATAATTCGCGGACGTGTAGCGGCTCGACGACGTACCTGCGACGACCGATTTCGCTATGTCGTCGGTGGTGACGCCCAGAACGCCGGCTCGTTCGCGGTCCACGGTGACCTTCACGGTCGGATAATCGAGTTCTTGCTCGAACGCGAGGTCACGCAGGGTCGGCACCACGGCCAATTTTTCGCGCAGCTTTTCCGCGAACTGGCGACTATCGGCGAGGTTCTGTCCGGTCACTGCTACCTCAATCGGGGTCGGCGCGCCGAAGCTCATGACCCGGCTAACGATGTCGCTTGGTTCAAATGAGAAACGCACGCCGGCCAGTTCCTGAGGTAGTTTCTGGCGCAGTCGTTCTTTCAAATCTTCGATACGGATGCCGGTGCCTGGCTTGAGCTGAACCTGCATCACCGCTTCCTCGGAGCCGGAACTCCAGAGGTAGATGCTGTTGATGGGATAATTGGGCGGCTGGGTGCCGACGAAGCCCAGGCTGATTTCCACGTTGTCGGGACCGACCTCGCGCTTGATCGCTTCGAGCGTTTGCAACGCGATCTGCTCGGTGCGTTCGATGCGCGTTCCCGCCGGCGCCCGCAGATGCAACTGGAATTGCCCGGTATCGACCACGGGAAAGATTTCGTTACCAAGCGTGCCGCCGATTACGAGAATGATGGCGCTGCTGATGACAAGATAGGAAAGCACCACTATCCGTCGTCGGTTCATGACGCGGTGCGCGAACCGGTCATACCTGCTGCGCATCCGATCAAAGAACGTCTGTTGCGGCTGGTCATGCATGTCGGTGCCGCGCAGCATCCAGACCGACAAAATGGGCACGAAGGTGCTGGAGAGCAGATATGACGCCACCATCGCGAAGCCGACAGCAGAGGCCAGCGGCACGAACAGATTATGCGCGGCGCCTTTCATAAAGTAGGTCGGGATGAACACTGCCAAGATGCAAAGCATGGCTACGAACCGCGGCAGTGTCGTCTCGGCTGTCGCCAAGCTCGCGGCGCGAGCAAGGCTAAGTCCCTCGGCGAGGCGGGTGTGAATGTTTTCGATCGTGACCGTCGCCTCGTCGACGAGGATGCCAACGGCCAAGGCCAGCCCGCCCAAGGTCATGATGTTGATGGTCTGGCCCGACATCCATAGCGCCGTCACCGATGCAAGGATCGCAAGCGGAATGTTCAACACCACGATGAGGGCGCTACGCCAATCCCGCAGAAAGAGTAGGATCATGAGCCCCGTGAGCACCACCCCGAGTGTACCTTCGAAAAACAGTCCATCAATCGCGCGGGTCACGTAAGGGGATTGGTCGAACTGGTAGCTCACCGAAATATCGTCCGGCAGCACGGACTGGAATCGGGGCAAGTTATCCTTGACGGCCCGGACCACGGCGAGGGTCGAGGCGTCCGCCCTTTTGGTGACGGGGATGTAAACCGTGCGGCGCCCGTCGACCAGCGCGTAACCGGTCTGAATGTCGGCGCTGTCTTCGACCGTCCCGATGTCGCGAATGAAGACCGTCTGCGTGCCCTGCGAGCGGATCGGAATGTCATTGAGGCCTTTGATGTCCCCGACGACCGAATTGACCGGCACCATCGGCAAGAGGTCGCCGATACGGACGTTGCCCGACGGGCTGATGGTATTGCCGGCGCTTAGCGCCCGCACCACCTCGTCGGGTGACATGTTGTAGGCGCGCAGTTTGGTGGAATCCGCGCGGATCACGATGGTGCGCTGGCTCGAGCCGAACGGCGGAGGTGCCGAAACACCCGGGAGGGTTGCGAATAATGGGCGAACCTTGAAGAGCGCGGCATCCTGGAGCTCGGCGACGGTTTTGGTCTTGCTGGAGAAGACGAGATTGCCGACAGGCACACTGCCACCATCGAATCGCATTACGAAAGGCGGTACGGTTCCCGTGGGCATGAAGGCGCGGGCACGATCGACATAGGAGACCGTCTCCGCCACCGCCTGCGCCATGTTGGTGCCGGGATGGAATTGTAGCTTTACAAGCCCCATGCCTTGGATCGATTTGCTTTCGACATGCTCGATCCCCGTGACGAAGAGAAAGTGGAATTCATAATAGTTGACAATAAACCCTTCCATCTGCGCCGGGTCCATGCCGCCGTACGGTTGTGCAACGTAAATTATCGGGACGCCCAAATCAGGAAAGATGTCCCTCGCCATCCGATCGAGTGCGAAAAACCCGACCAACGCCGACGCAAGGACCAGCACCAGCAGCGAGATCGGACGCCGCAGGGCGAAAGACACCAAGTTCATCGGGTTGCTTTCGCCCACGTGGCGCAGCTGGCGTTACAAGGGCCACAAAGCATCGGCCACGGGTTGGCAACGAGTCTCATGCAAGATGTCCCTTCAATGTCGAGAGTGAAAAAGCTCTAGCTCTTCGTGCTCGCCGTCTTCTCGAGCGCGGCGCGCAATCCCTTGGCCAACTTCAACGCGTCGTCGTTCGCCCAAAATGCAAACCCAACCAGCGGCAAACCCAACCTCGGCAACGCTAGCCTTCCCGGCTATACTGATCGTACAGCTTCGCGGCGTTGTCCCAGCGGATTGCCTCCATATAGATGTCGACATAGCGCGCGGCCGCCGCACCATAGTCCATGTGATAGGCGTGCTCGTACATGTCGAGCACCAGCACCGGCCGGCCGCCGGCCAGCGTCGTGGTGTGGTCCGCCGCCCACTGATTGACGAGCCGTTTGTCACGGGGTGAATAGGCAAGGATAACCCAGCCCGAACCGCCGCCTTCTGCCTTGCCCATGGCGGCAAATTCCGTGCGCCAGCGTTCGAGGCTGCCGAAATCGCGCGCGATGGCCTCCGCCAGCGCGCCGCTCGCGCCCGCGCCGCCACCGAGCCCGTCGAAATATATCTCGTGCAGGATCATCGAGTTCGCCGCGATCAATTCTTCACGCTTCAAGCCGTTGATCACAAAATTCGGCGCTTTCGCGAAATCGAGATCGGCCAGTTGCGCGCCGATCGCGTTGAGGCGCTTCACGGCGCCAATGTAGTTATTCTCATAATGGCTCACGAGAACCTTTTCTGAGATGCCCTTGATCGACTTCGGGTCGAGCGACAGGGGTTTGGGTTGATATGGCATTGCCTTGCCTCCGCTCGGTGGACTGCCTTGGGCGAATGCGGAGCTCCCCGCGAGCGTTACCGTTGATGCGGCGGCAGCAACCAGTCCCGCTCCCTGAATGAAGCTTCGACGTTCAGTTTTGATGGTCATTTTCGAATCTCCTTGTGCTGATAGCCCCGAACGGTGAACACGGTAGGTGAGGGATTCGCGATTTCGATTTGGTCGAATCGGGTGATGCTGTCGCCTTTGGTCCGGAATGCGATGCGGCCTGGCTGGGATAGGGTTTTTTCAAAGCCGGTAAATACCCACGTCCCGTCGCGCGCGGCGGCAATCGTTGCCGACGGCCCGATGCGCGGCGCACCGATCAGGCGCGCAGGCTTCTCGCTGGAAATGGGTATGATTGCCGACAGGACGCGTCCATCCAGGATTTCGGGACGCGATTCTTCGGCTGTCGCCTCATGGGGAGATCGCAATCCCCACATCGAATAAACTAACCGGCCGAGGTAGGCTGTCAAGCATAGGGCCGTCGCTATCGGGCGCCATTAGACAACAACGCCCCAATTGCCGTTCCAGAGCAGATCACACATGCGTTACTCGGGTCTGTTCCCTCGTCACCGCAGCTTGCTCAGCAACGCGACCAGCGTCTCGCGTTCCCGCGCATCGAGCGGCGCCAGCGTCTCCCGGGTGATCGCAACCGCATTTGGAGCTACTTTCTCGGCGAGCTGCTGGCCTGTGCGCGTCAGGCTGACCAGCAGGCGGCGGCCGTCCTCGGGATCGGCGCTGGTCTCAGTCAGGCCGCGGGCGGTGAGCCGGTCGATCACGCCCTTGATGGTGGCGACATCCATCGCCGTCAGCCGGCCAAGATGGTTCTGCGAGCACGGCCCGGTCTCGGTGAGTTTTGCCAGCGCCGCCCATTGCGTCGGCGTGAGATTGATCCCAATTTCCCTGGCGAAGATGGTGGCGTGGCGCTGCCACACCTGGCGCAGGATGAAGCCGATCTGCTCTTCGAGGACGTAAGCCGGCCGCGACGGTTTTATGTTCCGTTTCGGCGAAACAGTCCTGGTCATGTACGTCCCCACCCCTGTTTTATGCCCGACGCTGGTCACAACGCCAGATGCGCGTCGCGAATGTCCGGACGCGCATCAAGCTCGCTCATGGTACCGGAAAAGCAGATGCGGCCGCGCTCGATGATGTAGGCGCGGTCCGATATCAGCCTTGCGAAATGCAGGTTCTGCTCGGAGAGCAGAATGCTGACGCCCTCCTTCTTCATGGTCAGGATGGCGTCGACCATCTGCTCCACGATCTTTGGCGACAACCCTTCCGACGGTTCGTCGAGCAGGACCAGCGAGGGATTGCCCATCAGGGTCCGCGCGATCGTCAGCATTTGTTGCTCTCCGCCGCTCATGCGCCCGCCCAATCGGCCGCGCATCTCGGCAAGGTTCGGAAACAGCGCGAACAGCCTCTCCCTGGTCCAGCGCGGCGCGTTCGGCCGCGCCGGCTGGCGGCCGACTTCCAGATTTTCCTCCACCGTGAGGTCCGTGAAGATGCGCCGCTCCTCCGGCACATAACCTAGCCCGCCGCGCACGATCGCATGGGTCGGCTGATCGGAGACATCGTTGCCCTCGAACAGGATACGACCGGTGCGCTGCGCGACCAGGCCGACGATGGAGCGGAAGGTTGTGGACTTTCCGGCGCCATTGCGGCCGAGCAGCGCGACCACCTCGCCCTCGCCGACCTCGAGCGCGATGTCGAACAGGATGTGCGCGGGGCCGTAGTGGCTGTTGAGATCATGGACGGAAAGCTTCACGACGGCGCTCCCTCGCGATGACGCGCATCGTAGACGAGGCCCTCGCCGAGATAGATGGCGCGGACCTGCGGATTGCGCCGGACTTCTTCCGGCGAGCCCTCGGCGATCAAGGTACCGCGATTAAGCACCAGAATGCGGTTGGCGTGTTCGAACACCACGTCCATGTCGTGCTCGGTGAAGAGAACGCCGATGCCCTGCTCGCGGGCAATTGTAGCCGTGAGCCGCATCAGTTCGATGCGTTCGCGCGGCGCCATGCCGGCGGTCGGCTCATCCATCAGCAGCAGTTTTGGTTGATTGGCAAGCGCGATGGCAAGCTCCAGCCGCTTGAGATCGCCATAGGCGAGTTCGCCGCAAGGGCGCTCCGCATAGCCGCTCATGCCAACCAGTTCGAGCAGGCGGCCGGCTTCCCCGCGCGCGTATCGCGGCGTCGAGGCCCAGAGATCGAACAATTTTCGACCAAACGAGACCAGCGCGACCTGGACGTTCTCGCGCACCGTCATAGTCGGGAATGTCGCCGTGATCTGGAACGTGCGGCCGATGCCGAGCCGCCAGATCTCCCGCGGTCTTTTTCCCGCGGTATCCTGGCCGAGCAGATTGATCCGGCCGGAATCGGGAGTGGTCTGGCCGTTGAGCATGTCGAAACAGGTGCTTTTTCCCGCGCCGTTGGGACCGATCAGCGCCAGGATTTCACCGGCGTTGAGCGCAAACGACACGCGGCGCACGGCGTGAACGCCGCCATAGGACTTGCTCAGGCCTTCGACCAACAACAATGTTTGGACGACGCTCATTCGGCGGTCTCGATTCCTGACGCGAGCAACGCGGGCTTGCGCGACGCCGAACGGCGGCGATGCCGGATCGTTTCCAGCATCCCGACAATTCCCTTCGGAAACGCCACCACGATCAAGACAATGACGCCGCCAAGCACAAGCTTGGACAAATCGGTCTGGCTGACCAGCCAGATGCTGAGGGCCTTGTAGACGATGGCGCCCAGAATCGCGCCGGAGACGGTTTCGACGCCACCCAGGAGCACCATGACCAGCGCATCGACTGAGAGCGAAATGCCAAGGCTATCGGGAAAGACGCTGCCCTTCAGATACGCAAACAACGCGCCGGCGACGCTGGCGACCGTGCCCGCGATCACAAAAGCGGTCCACTGCACGCGCTTGCCGTCGATACCGATCGCCTCGCCGCGCAACGGCGAGTCGCGCGTTGCCCGCAGCGCGAAGCCAAACGGCGAGAACACCATGATCCGAAGGGAAGCGACCGCGAGCGCGGCCACGCCGAGCGAAAGCCAGTAAAAATGTGCCGGGCTCGCCGCCCAGCTTTCGGGCCAGACGCCGAGGATGCCGTTGTCACCACCGGTCACCGCGACCCACTGGAACGCAATCGACCAGACGATCTGTGCGAACGCCAGCGTCAGCATCGCGAAATACACGCCGGACAATTGAACGGCGAAGAACCCGAACACGGCTGCGCCGGCCAGGCCGAGCAGCGGGCCGAGTAAAAGTGATAAGATCATCGGCAGGCCGGCGAGCTTGGCGAGGAATGCGACGCCATAGCTGCCGAGCCCGAAATACGCCGCGTGGCCGAACGAGGCGAGCCCGCCGACCGACATCAGGAAATGCAGGCTGGCGGCGAAGATCACGAAGATCGCAATCTCCGAGCCGACGGTGAGCGCGTAATTGCCGCCGATCAGCGGCAGCGCTGCGGCCAGCACCAGCACCGCGGCTGCGGCGATGCGTTCGTTCGACGTCAGCGGCCGCCACGGGTTGACGGTCAGCCCCGGCGTACGGCGCGCGGCTGCCTCCTGCTTTCCGAACAGGCCCCAGGGCCGCACGATCAGCACCGCCGCCATCACCAGAAACACCAGGATGATGGATATTTTTGGAAAGATCAGGATGCCGAACGCGTTCAACTCCGAAACCAGCACCGCCGCCACGAAGGCGCCGATGATGCTGCCGAGGCCGCCGATCACCACGACGACGAAGACATCGACAATGATGCGCAGGTCGAGAGCGTGATGCACAGCATCACGCGGAAGCTGCAGCGCGCCGCCGAGCGCCGCGAGAAACACCCCGACCGCGAACACGCTGGTGAACAGCCATTTCTGATTGACGCCAAGGGCCGCCACCATGTCGCGGTCCTGCGTCGCGGCACGGACCAGAACGCCCCAGCGCGTTCGCTGGAACAACAACCACAATATTCCGAGCACCAGCGGACCAAGCACGATCAGAAACAGGTCGTAGGAGGGAATATTCTGGCCGAAGAAATCAACCGCGCCCTTGAAGCCCGGGGCACGGCGGCCCAGAAGATCGCTTGGTCCCCAGATCAGGACCACCAGATCCTCGACCATCAGAGTGAGGCCGAAGGTTGCGAGCAGCTGGAACAGTTCCGGCGCATGATAGATTCGCCGCAGCAACACCATCTCAACCAGCACACCGATCACCGCGACGATCAGCGCCGCCACGACAATGCCGCCCCAAAATCCGATTGCCCCCGAAAACCGCTCGGTCAGCGTGAACGCCACATAAGCGCCGAGCATATAGAATGCGCCATGGGCGAAATTGACGATCCGCGTCACGCCAAAAATGATCGACAGCCCCGACGCCACCAGAAACAGCGAAGCGGCGCTGGCAAGTCCGGTCAGGAACTGGACGAAGTAGAAGGCCATGTGTGGTCCGCGGTAGAGGCGTGATCCGTCCATTTTTTACCTCGCCCCGCTTGCGGGGAGAGGTCGAAATTCGCGGTCGCGAATTTCGGGTGAGGGGGACTCACCGCGCATTCGGTATTCGCGGAGGCAGCCCCTCACCCCAACCCTCTCCCCGTGAAGAACGGGGAGAGGGAGAACCTCACTCCTTCGGGCGCATTTTGGCGACTTCGGCATCATCAGGAAGATAGTCGGAACCCTTGCGATAGACCGATTCGACCATCACGCCCTTGCCATCCTTCAGCGCGGTCTTGCCGACGAACGCACCGAACGTCGACTGATGATCGATCTTGCGGAAGACGATCTCGCCGAACGGTGACGGCACCGACAATCCCTCGGCCGCCGCAATCAGTTTCTCCGGATCGGTCGAGTTGGCTTTGGCGAGGATCGCGGCCGCCGACTTGATGGTTTGATAGCCGACGACCGAACCGAGCCTCGGATAGTCGTTGTACTTGGCCTGATACGCCTTCAGGAAAGCATCATGCTCCGCCGTCTTGATGCTGTACCAGGGATAGCCGGTGACGATCCACCCCTCCGGCGTTTCATCCTTCAGCGGATCGAGATATTCCGGCTCGCCGGTCAAAAAACTCACGACCGAACGATCCTTGAAAAGGCCGCGGGTGTTGCCTTCGCGCACGAGTTTTACGAGATCGGCGCCGAAGGTGACGTTGAGGATCGCTTCGGGATTTGCGGCGGCAACAGCCTGCACCACGGGACCCGCGTCGATCTTGCCTTGCGGCGGCCACTGCTCCTCGACCCACTGGATATCGGGGCGTTTCTCAGACATCAGTTTCTTGAACACCGCCACCGCGGACTGGCCGTATTCGTAATTCGGTGCAATCGTCGCCCAGCGCTTGGCGGGCAGTTTTGCTGCCGCCTCCACCAGCATGGCCGCCTGCATGTAGTTGGAAGGACGCAAGCGGAAGGTGTAGCGATTGCCCTTGGCCCAGGTGATGGCGTCGGTCAAAGGTTCGGCGGCCAGGAAAAACACCTTCTTCTGGTTGGCGAAGTCGCTGACGGCCAGACCGATGTTCGACAGGAACGTTCCCGCAAGCATCGCGACGTTTTCGCTCGAAACCAATTCGTTGGCGGCGGTCTGTGCATCCGCCGGCTTGCCGCCGTCATCCTTGGAAACGATAACGAGCTTCTTGCCGTTGATGCCGCCGGCAGCGTTGATCTGTTCGACGGCGAGCTGCCAGCCCTTGCGATAGGGCTCGGTGAACGCGGGCAGCAGCGAATAGCTGTTGATTTCGCCGATCTTGATCTCGCCGGTCTTTGTTTCACTCTCTGCCATGGCAGTCTGCGCCAGGCCACTGAACGTGATGGCCAGTGCCGCCCCCAACAGACGTTTGCTTTGTTGCATCCGAAAACCTCCAATGTTGAAAAACCCTGGCTATCGCAGACCGTCTTCGCCCTTAATTTCGGAAAGTTTCAAACCGCCGACCCGCGGCAGCGGCCTGCCGCTGTCGGTGACGGCGACCGCGACCATGATTTCGTTGGCGCGCGGGGCGTCGTTGATCTGCACTTCCATGCCGTCGAAATGACTTCGCACGAACGCCGCGTCCTTGTGGCCGAGCGGAATATCCAGCGTCGTGCCCGGCCCGCTACGCTTCTTCGACGAGGGGATCAGCGCCGCACCCTTGCCCAACACCTGGCGCACCGGCGCGCCCATCTTCGGATGCAGGATGGCGGCGGCGTGTTCGAGCTCGCCGTTTTCGCCGACCGCTGCGGCCTTGCCGTAACTGTGCGCCTTCGAGCCTTCGATTCCGAGCGCCGCCACCGCCCGTTTGGCGAGCAATTCGCCCAGTTCCTCGCCGATCGTAATCAGCGGCGTCAGGTCTTCCACATATCGGCCGGCGAACGGGTTTTCGATGACGGCAATGGCCGCCGCTCGCCGGGTCGGCGGATTGACCCGCTGACCCATCTCCATCGATGTCTCTTCGACGACGGTAACGATCTTGCGAATGACCGCGCTCATGGCTGCCCGCCCTGTTCTCGAATGACGCTCGACAAATTCACCTTATGCACAGATCGCACTTTCGATTTGTTGCGGGACCGCCGCATGACGCCCACTCGCACCGAACCCCTTCAGGGCGACGACGCGCGTTTCGCCTTGCAAATGCAGCGCCGCGCCGTCGATCAATCCCCAGGTGAGCAGCGCGCGGGCCTTGTCTGATCCGGCTTCCAGGGCCGCGACGATCTCGAAACCCTCCAAGTGCCCGACGTCCCGCGTCACCAGTCGCGCGCCGAGATCGCTGTCGGGCTGCAGCTCTTCGGCCGGACAGCGGACAATAGCGGGATGCCCGGGCAAATCCACCGCATTGGCAATGATGGTGGCGGCAGCATCGGCCTGCGAAGCTGTCCGCGCCAGCACGGTCACCGCATCGGCAATGCCGAGCGAGAAGCTGCGCCCATGACGTCCGCTGGTCGCAATGCCTCGGCTCGGATCGCTGGCGCCGATGATCATCGTTCGCAGCAGACCGAATTGATCCGGCCGATCGATCAGGCCTACGCTGAACTGCTCTCCGCCGCCAAGATGCAGCGCGATGTCGCCGCCATTGTTGACATAAGCGCGATCGAGCGAGGCCTCCCCCACCATCGCGCCCAGAATTTCCTCCGCCACGCTGCCGGCGACTGCGGCCATCGGGGTGATGAAATGATCGGCGGCGAATGGCGCTACCGCGGTATGCATGCGGCGCGCGACCGGGCCTTGCAGCAAGCACTGCGCCGGATCGGCCGCCTCGCGCAACGCCGGCAGCTCGTCACAGAGTTCGTCGAGCAGGCCGGTGAACCGGCGAACCGCGGCGTGATAGGCCCCGCGCAAATTCGCCTCGCTGCCGTGCGCCTCCACGATCAGGTCGATCGGGCCATCCTGCAGATGAAGTCGCCTGCCGTCCGAAAGCCATCCGATCTGCGGCTGCCTCTTCATAGGCGCGATCCCGATGGAGGCGGCGCCATTTGGCGGGTTTCAGGGTTAGCCTTCAACGACGCCAGCGGACGAACATGATCCATATGGCCGCCCAATGCGGCATAGTCCGATAGCCGCAGCGTGAACTCGATTGGCGCGACCAGCGCGGGCGTCGGGACGTAGCCGAAGGCACCGGCCGGCAACCGCGTGACGTCGACCATGAAGGTGATGCCGCCGCCGGGCCAGACATAGACCGGCGCGCCGCCGCTGGTGACGCGCGTCAGCGCGTCCTTTACCGAGCGCGTCAGGCGCACCGGGTTATCGGTGACGCCGGCCCGCAACGAACCGCCCGCCCCTCCCATGAACAGCACGGTGCAAAGCGCGGGCTCGCAATTCTCCTGGATCCGCTCGACCGACAATTTGAGATCGGCCGGCAGGGTCTTCTCGATTGGCTTGAGCGCCGCGTCGAGTTCATAATAGGCGGCGTGTTCGCCGGTCGTAGACACCATCAGCATGGTCATGCCGGGACGAGCGACCTTCGGGTCGAATGGGCCCAGCACCGTCAGCGGATCGGAAATTTTCGTACCGCCCCAGCCGGTACCGGGCTCGGCGACCTGGAAATAGCGGCCGGGCGTCGAGCGCCGTCCCTTCATCTTGATCCCGGTATCGGCAACGTCGAGCAATTTGCCGGCCTGGTGTTCGCTGAGCACGCCGGTGATGTGGTCATCGACGACAACGACTTCATCGACCTTGCCGTGCCATTGCTTGGCGAACATGCCGATGGTGGCCGAACCGCACCCAACCCGCATCCGCTCCTCGGCGACGCCGTTGACGATCGGCGGATAGCCGGCCTGCACGACCACGCTGGCGCCGCCGTCGATCACAAGCTCGACCGGCTTGCAATTGCTCAAATCCATCAGCGCGTCGCAGGTGACGCGGCCTTCTTTCTTCGAACCGCCGGTGAGGTGATGAACGCCGCCCAGTGAGAGCATCTGCGAGCCGTACTCGCTGGTGGTGACGTGACCGACGGCCTCGCCCTGCACCCGGACCGTCGCCGTCTCCGGGCCGAGATATCGATCGGTGTCGATCTTCACCTTGACGCCGCAATAACTGAAGATGCCCTCGGTCACCACGGTCACCATATCGACGCCGTCGATCTGCGAGGACACAATGAAGGGTGCGGGCTTGTAATCTGGATAGGTGGTGCCGGCGCCAATCGCGGTGACGAAAACGTCCGGCTCGTGGACAATCTTGCCGTCCCAGTCGCCGCCGGCCTGGAACGGCACCAGCCGTCCGCCGTGAGACTTGGTTCGCTCCAGCACGATATGGGGATCGACGCGCACCAACTGGCCGTCGTGATTGGCATAACGGTCGCACGCGCCTGCCGCGCCCGGCTTGATGTAGCACATCACCGGGCACGCATCGCAACGGATCTTGTCGGTGGCAGAAGTGGTCGCATCAGTCTGCATGAACAAGCTCGTCAAGCCAGCGTCAAACTGTCGAACGTTGCAACGTAGCGATGCCTTGCGGCAGCGGCGCCGAGACTATCGCGTCATTCGCCGCCGGGCATTTTGTTCGTATACGAACGATCTTGCGCGCGCGGCTAAAACCTGTCAAGCGCCCTTCAAGGCGAAAAGTGCCTTTGCCCGATAAAACCTCAGTTGTCCCGTATTCCTGTCCATAAACCGGGCAACAGGTTTGGTGCTGGGAAGGGCAGGCTTGCACGTTTGTATACAAACGGTATCCTCGACCGCGTTTAAGCGATGTTTGCGAGCCGCAATCATCTTGCCGGAACCCACGAGCATGACGCAGTCCACGATCCGCCTGACTGTCAACGGCAGGGTCCATGAGGTCGGCGCCGCCCCGGATACCGCGCTGCTTTACGTGTTGCGCAACGATCTCGAATTGAACGGACCGAAATACGGCTGCGGGCTTGGCGAATGCGGCACCTGTGCGGTGTTGATCGACGGCCTCGCCGCCCGTTCCTGCGTGATCCCGATCAGCGGCTGCGTCAATCGCGAAATTCTCACGCTCGAGGGCCTCGGCTCGCGCGATGATCCCGATCCCGTGCAGGAGGCCTTCATCGGGGAACAGGCCGCGCAATGCGGCTACTGCCTCAACGGCATGATCATGACGACGAAAGCCTTGTTGATGCGCAACCCAAAACCCTCCGAGGCTGAAGCCCTTGAGGCGCTGCGCTACAATCTTTGTAGATGTGGGGCACATATCGAGATCCTCCGCGCCGTGATGCGCGCGGCGGGCCACGCCGCCGAGGCTCGTGACTGATGGCAGCATCAGGCGTTCCAGAAAACCTTAAAGCTCGGCCCGGATCCTTGTCTGTCGTGCGACGGGCCACATCCGGTGGAGAAACCGCATTCGAGACCTTCGTCAATATCTCGGCCGATGGTTCGGTCACGGCCTTCAACGGCCATGTCGATCTCGGCACGGGCGTCCAGACGGCACTCGGACAGATCGTCGCCGAAGAACTCGACGTGTCCTTTGCCCGCGTCGTCGTCGTGCTCGGCGATACCTCGCGCGTTCCCAATCAGGGCGCGACCATCGCCAGCGAGACGATTCAGATATCGGCCGTGCCGCTTCGCAACGCCGCCGCCCAGGCACGGCAATTCCTGCTCGCGCGCGCGACGGAAAAGCTTGAGCTTGCCGTCGCAGACCTCACCGTCGAAGACGGCCTGATCCGTGGACATAACCGCAGCGTCAGCTATGGCGAACTGATTGGCGACGAGAGCATCCGCCTTGAGCTGGCCAACGAAGTGCAGGTCAAAGCCACGGAGGCCTACGGCATCGTCGGGCAGTCGGTGCCGCGCACAGACCTTCCAGCCAAGGCCACCGGCGAGCTTGTATATGTTCACGACATGCGCCTGCACGGCATGCTTCATGGCCGAGTCGTGCGTCCGCCCTATGCCGGCGTCGACGCCGGCGCGTTTGTCGGCACCAGCCTGATTGCGGTCGATGAATCCTCCGTCCACGATATTCCGGGGCTCGTCGCCGTCGTCACGATCGGTGATTTTGTCGGCGTCATCGCCGAGCGCGAGGAAAACGCGATCAAGGCGGCCGCGCAACTCAAGCTGACCTGGAAGCCGGTGCCGACGCTTCCCGATCTAGGGGACGTCGAGACGGCGCTGCGCGCCAATCCTTCGACACCGCGGACCCTGATCGACAAGGGCGACGTCGAGGCGGCGCTGGCCGGTGCGGCAAAGCCGATGCAGCGGACTTATGTCTGGCCGTATCAGATGCACGCCTCGATCGGCCCGTCCTGCGCGGTCGCGGATTTTAACGACGGTCAGGTCCGGGTGTGGTCCGGCACGCAAAATCCGCACGTCCTGCGCGCCGATCTCGCGTTGCTCTTGCGGCGACCTGAAGCCGACATCGACGTGATCCGGCTGGAGGCGGCCGGTTGCTACGGCCGTAACTGCGCCGACGATGTCACCGCCGATGCGGTTCTTCTGTCGCGCGCGGTTGGCCGTCCGGTCCGTGTGCAATTGACCCGGGAACAGGAGCATGTCTGGGAGCCAAAGGGCACCGCGCAACTGATGGACGTCAAGGGCGGGCTCAACGCCGATGGCAGCGCTGCGGCTTACGATTTCGCAACCCGCTATCCCTCCAACAGCGCGCCTACTTTGGCGCTGCTATTGATGGGCACTATTGGGCCGACCCCCGTCGTGTCCGAGATGGGCGACCGCACCGCGATCCCGCCTTACGACTATGACCATTTGCGCGTGGTCGCGCACGACATGCCGCCGATCGTGCGGGCATCCTGGCTTCGCGGCGTGTCGGCGCTGCCGAACACTTTCGCCCACGAATCCTACATCGACGAACTCGCGACCGAAGCCGGCGTCGATCCGATCGAATATCGCTTGCGCTATCTCAAAGACCAGCGCGCCGTCGACCTTGTGAACGCGGTGGCGGAGCGCGCCGGTTGGAAGCCGCGTCCGGTCCGGCAGGAGCCGGTCGCCGAAGGAGACATCGTGCGCGGCCGCGGCTTTGCCTATGCGCTGTATGTCCACAGCAAATTTCCGGGCTATGGCGCAGCGTGGTCGGCCTGGATCGCCGACGTCGCCGTGAATAAGGCGACCGGTGACGTCAGCGTGACGCGCGTGGTCGCCGGACAGGATTCCGGGTTGATGATCAATCCGGACGGCGTTCGCCACCAGATCCAGGGCAACGTCATCCAGTCGACCAGCCGCGCGCTGATGGAAGAGGTGTCGTTCGACCGCGGCTCGGTAGCGAGCCGCGAATGGGGCGCCTACCCCATCATCAAATTTCCGGACATTCCAAAGATCGATGTCTTGATGCTGCCGCGGCAGGATCAGCCGCCGCTCGGCGTCGGCGAATCTGCTTCCGTCCCAAGTGCGGCCGCGATTGCCAATGCCATCTTCGACGCGACCGGCGTGCGTTTCCGCGAGTTGCCACTTACGCCGGAGCGCATCCTTGCGGGATTGCGGGGCGAGCAGCCTTCCGTCCGGGGCGTGTTACCCGCAACGCCGTCCCATCCGCCGGCCTCAGCCGACAGATGGCGAAATCCGTTTGTCGAACGCCGCGGTGGCCTTGCGACCATCGCCGCGCTCGTCGCCGCTGGCATCGGCATCGCCTCAGCCACGCTGCCGTGGCGATCGATCGCTCCGATCGCGCGGCCGGATGCGTCGGTGTTTTCAGGAGCCACCATCGAGCGCGGCCGGCAATTGGCGGCGCTTGGCAATTGTGCGGTCTGCCACACGGTGACCGACGGCATCGTCAATGCCGGTGGCCGGGCGATCGAGACGCCGTTCGGCATCATCTACGGCACCAACATCACGCCCGATTTCGAGACCGGGATCGGCGCGTGGTCCTATCCCGCCTTCGAGCGCGCGATGCGCGAAGGCATCCATCGCGACGGCCGGCGGCTCTATCCGGCGTTTCCCTATACGCATTTCGCCAAAACGACCGATGCCGATCTGCAGGCGCTCTACGCTTATCTGATGGCGCAAGAGCCCGTCCGCACCCAAAACCGCGAACCGGCCCTCGTCTTTCCATTCAATTGGCGTCCGCTGATGGCGGGATGGAATGCAATGTTCCACCGCCCTGAAGTGTTCGCGCCCGATGCGGCCAAATCGGCCATCTGGAATCGTGGCGCCTATCTCGTGGAAGGCCTCGGCCATTGCGGCGCCTGCCATTCGCCGCGCAATGCGTTTGGCGCGGAGAAGGCCAACGCCTATCTGGCGGGCGGCTTTGCGGAGGGCTGGGAAGCCCCGCCGCTGACGTCATTGTCGCACGCGCCGATTCCCTGGACCGAGGATGAACTGTTCGCCTATTTGCGGTCAGGGGAATCCAAATTCCATGGTGTCGCCGCGGGCCCGATGGCGCCGGTGGTGAAAGATCTCGCTGCCCTACCCGACCAGGATATTCGCGCCATGGCGGTCTATCTCAGCTCCTTCAACGAAGCCGCGCTCAGCAAGCCCGACCTGGAGGCGCGGGCCACCAGGCTTGAAAGCCTGACCCTGACAAGAGCCGCTTCCGCCTCCCCTGTTGGCGCGCGGCTCTATGAGGGCGCCTGCGCCGTCTGCCATCAGGTCGGCGGCCCGCCTTTGCTCGGCAGCCGGCCATCGTTGGCGCTGAACAGCAATTTGCACGCCACCGTGCCGGACAATTTGATCCAGGTGATCCTGCACGGCATCGCCTCGCCGGTGTCGAGCGATCTCGGCTATATGCCTGCCTTCAAGGACAGCATGACCGACGGTCAGCTCGCCGAGCTTGTCTCTTACCTCCGCCAGCAATTCGC
>Ga0137407_10000345_pt1 | contig 32808 bp, 37 predicted proteins | sample CZOMad2_2_16fung_FD_108410 | JGI IMG/M metagenome (GOLD analysis project Ga0137407, IMG submission 108410) | Vadose zone soil fungal communities from Angelo Coast Range Reserve, California, USA - CZOMad2_2_16fungal (Illumina Assembly) | ecosystem: Environmental > Terrestrial > Soil > Vadose... | reverse complement strand
CAGCTACAAAAATGTGATCCAATGTGTCAACCAATACTGTTACCTTTCTGGACTCAACAGCTTCTTCAAAATTATTCTTATGCAATTCGGCCATATTTAGAAAAGAAGAGGAAGGAGAATATTCGTTTTCCCAAAACTCAAGTTCACCTTCACTATCACCCAATCCGAGATTAAATGATTTGAATAGTTTATCAGCTGCGAAATTGGTTTTTAATTTTTCAAAAACTCCAGGAAGCGGTTCAAAAGCATATATGGTTGCCCTGGGAAACAATATGCGCATTTTATCCGAAAATTGCCCCTGATTAGCACCAATATCAATAATAGATTTAAAGTTATAATCCTGAAGCCATTTATATTCCCTCTGAAAGCTGATTTTGTCAACTTTATCACGAATAAATGGAGCTTTATATTTTATAATATCATACCCAAATTGCTGTAGGAATGAGCGAATAATTTTTTTCATGTTGAAATCTATTAACACAGATATCTCCGGTAAAAATAAACGCTCCCAACGAATTTATTGCAGATTGATGAGGATTTATCAACATATTGTACTATTACGGTTTCTGTCCGATTTATGATAGTTACTATAGGCTGATATCTTAACAAATTAATTCACTCTTAGCAACGAAAATGTCCCTGTTACAGCTCCTGAATTGTTTTGCCATGTTCCTGATTTCAACGAACCTGCTGTGCTATCATAAGTTGCGGCTATAGTTTGAACAACTCCTGCAGAACCAAGATTGAGTATGGTAACATTGGCTGAGAATGTTGTTCCTGATAGCGACCATTTTCCTGAGGCATAATAAGTAATTCCGTCGATACCACTCTGACCCTGGACAAGTATAGAACTATCCTTTCTTAAATCAAAACTGTAAAAAGCAGGTTTAAGAGAAGGTTGTCCATCGATCTGCGATGTGCCGATCCACAAACCGACAATTGGATAGAGATTGGGCGCAGGCGCGGGTGTAGATGAACTTTTTGAGCAATAAGAGAAAAAAAATACAAGTGTAATCAATGAACCAAACAATAGGGGTTTTTTCATTTTTTTTCTTGATTTGATTAAAATAAAATAGTTGTCCTATGAATAATCCGCAAAATATTACAATAAAAATTGTTCATAGGATTATTTTTTTTTGTTAACCTTAGTTCAAAAATGAAGTCTCTTTACCATTCAATTGGGACAAATACTTATCAGAATATTATCATAAACGCATGATTGCCCATTGATCATATATTTTTCATGAAAAATTAATATTGATATATGAGATGATTGGACAGCCTGCATCCTTGTGGTCTCAATGCGTAGTTATGCGTGGGTAATCATAAATTTTAACTATGAACGCTACTTATTAATTTATTTATATTATTTTTATTCCATTGCCGTAGAAAATATAAAATTATTCTGTGTCCTAATATTTGAGCGTTCTTAAAATAAATATTGACACATTCTAAACCCATGAAATTTCTTTTTGCTTTTTTGCTCGCAGCTTTGGCAATTCATATTGCCCACGCGCAGGTAAATTTAAACAATGGCCTTCTAGCATATTATCCCTTCAATGGCGATGCAAAAGATGCGTCAGGTAACGGAAATGATGGTGTGCCTATGAATGGCGCACAATTAACTACTGACCGGTTCGGTAATGCAAATAGCGCTTTTTATTTTGATGGAATTGATGACTATATAAGCATTAATGATAATGGCAAATTATCTCCGGCCAATGTAAGCGTAGTTGCTTATGTAAATACTGAAAGTACTTTATTTCAATCTATCATTGGTAAAATTGAATATACTACCGGTTATGCCACTACCTATAACATGGGCGTAAATTACCAGATACAGACTGGCTTTTATTTTGGAGTCACACAAATCCCTGGGTCATGCTTTCAACAATATCCTTATGTACCTGCATATTTCGTCAATTCTGCGAGCAACTTCTCAACAAATACCTGGCATTGTCTTGTCGGAACTTATGAAAATTCAAATCTGAAAATTTATGTTGATGGAATTTTGGTCGATTCAAAAACCATTACATATAGTAGTTTAGTAACTTGTACAAACACACAATTGCTGATTGGGTCATGGTGGTCGGGTGATCCTGCTAAATTCAAAGGCAAAATCGATGAAGTCCGCATTTATAACCGCGCATTAAACCAACAGGAAGTAAGCGCTTTGTGCAATATTCAAACCAGTCCCTCATTATGCAGCGGTTCATTAGGCGATCCTGTTATCAATATTACCTTTGGCAGTGGAACCAACCCTGGTCCTACTCTCCCGTCGGTGGTGCCGGGTGCTTCGACAACACTTACCTATATACCCGTGTCCGGTAATCCCGCAAACCCCACACCTGTTGATGGGCAATATACAATCACTAACAATATACCTTATAATGATGCATGGTTTTCAGGATCACCCAATCATACTACGAATGATCCCAACGGTTATATGGCATTTTATAATTCAAGTGAACAGCCTGGGGAATTTTATAAAGAAACTATTAATAATCTCTGCGGCTCCACCACTTATGAATTCGCTGCCTGGATTGCAAACGCTTTAGATCCTTCAAAAATAATCGGTGTAAATCCCGATATCACTTTTTTTATTGAACAAACTGATGGGACATTGTTGGCAAGTTTTGATACAGGGCCAATTAGTCAAACAAATATTTTCACATGGCAACAATATGGATTTTATTTCACTACCCCATCGAATGCATCGACTCTTGTGTTACGAATGATCAATAATAGCCCTGGGGGAAACGCCAACGTTGGTAACGATCTTGCTATTGACGATATCACTTTCCGCGCATGTGGACCACCAACAACCGCATCATTCAACTCTGTTACATTCCAGGATTCAATTTCAGTATGCGGCGGATCAAATCTTATCCTTTATGGAAATACTATTAATGGTTATATTAATCCAGGCTATCTGTGGCAGGTAAGCAGCGATAGCGGAAAAACCTGGACGGATATTCCAAATTCAAATATGCTTCAAATAAATTTCTCTGCTCCATCATCAGCTATTCCAAAAAATTATAAATACAGAATGCTTACAGGCGAAGGAAATAATATCAATTCTATTAATTGTCGTGTCGCATCCAATACAACTATCCTGAATATTAAACCTCCACCTCTGGGGAAATTAACAGGGAGCAATATCTGCATAGGAGATGTCGCGAGTTTACAATTAATATCCACTGCCGGCTCTGCCTTATTCTCCATTAGCTATACGGATGGCATCAACACATTTACTCAAAATAATCTGAATAATAATTCAACATTTCCAACGCCATATTCTTTAACTGACACAACAACATTTATTCTCACCTCAATAACGGATGGGGCCGGATGCTCAATAATAAATCCACCTGATTCTGCAGTTACAATCAATGCTAATCCTATTCCTCAGGGAGGCATCACCGGTAGTACAGCTTGTGAAAATAATCCCGGCTATATATCTTTTAATATTACCCAGGGAAGACCATCTTACTCTTTTGTAGTAAATGATGGAACTAATAATATAAATATAAACGATGTTGAAGCGATAGGCGCTTTCAGCGTTCCGGCAACAAACGTAAATAAAACCTACACGCTCCTATCTGTTACAGATAAAGATGGATGCACACGAACTTCCAATTTCACAGCTGCAACTGCTACTATCAATATACTTCTATCTCCAAAAATTTCTTTTGGAGCTTTGCCTGCCATCTGTAAAAATGATTCTTCCTTTACAATTACCCAGGCTACGGAGATTTCGGGGATTCAGGGATCTGGTCTTTTTTACGGAAACGCAGTTATGGCTTCAGGTTTTTTTAACCCCTCATTGGTTAATCCCGGAACCTATCCGATAGAATATAAATTCACGGCAGTGAATGGATGTTCTGATTCCTCTATTCAACCTATCACTGTAAAACCAATTCCTGTTGCCAATGCAGGACCCGATCTTCTTGGTTGTATAAATACCAGTATTCAACTCAACGCTTCGGGAGGTACTTATTATCTATGGACGCCACCTACCGGGTTGAGTAATCCTGCAATCGCTGATCCAATGGTTATGATCAATACAACAGCTTCTTATATTGTTGCAGTTACCAATGCTGAAGGTTGCACAGCTTATGATTCTTTGACAATAATTATTTCGCCATTGGGAAAAGCTGCCTATAAAGTTCCCAATGCATTTACGCCGAATGGCGATGGTAAAAACGATTGCTTTGGATTGCAGCACTGGGGTGGAATTGATTTAAAAGAATTTTCAATCTATAACCGGTGGGGGCAACTTATTTTTTCCACCAGGAATCCTTCCGCATGCTGGGATGGAACTTTCAAAGGAATTCCACAGGATAGCGGCGGATTTATTTATATTATCCGTGCAATTACTCCCTGCGGAAATATTAGTCTTAAAGGAACTGTTTTTTTAATAAGGTAAAAGGTGTAGGGCGTGAGGCATAAGGTTTGGAGACACATGCCCCGCACCTCATACCCCACACCATGTTTTAATAATTCTTCAACTTTCGAATAAATAAATCCATGCCTTCTTTTTTTGATGCATCGAGTTTATAGCTGATATACCGGGTGTAATAATCATGCAAATCGAAAACATCATAATCCAGATCTTTCAAAACGGCTTCGATATCATTCAAACCAATTCCATTAGCGGTATTAAATTCATTAACAAATCCGGTATCTAGTTTTTTATTGCTGATCCATGCTGCAAAAACAAATGGCAGACCGGTCAGTTGCTTCCAGGCCTCTCCGAGATCATAGATATATGTAGATTTCTTTCTCTGTTCCAACGCCCGGTCACCTATCACGACACCTGCAACAGTTCCCTTGATATGATTTCTGAAATCCTCGCCGCCATCAATCAGTTCAGGTTGAATTTTCCAGTATTCTTTCAGCAATATTTTCGCGAGTATAACTGATGTACGGCTCTGATAATCGAATAAAACTTTTTCCACTTTATCAATCGGTGATTCGCTGAATAAACATACTGAAGCGATTGGTCCATCACAACTGATACCATAATCAGTATTGATATAATATGATTTCAATTCAGGGATGATTGCTACCGGCACTAATCCAAGATCAATTTCGTCGTTCACCAACATGGAGCCGATCCGGGAAGGATAATCTATCCTCAGTATAATATCATTCATGATCGCAGAACGCTGAATTCCATAAAGCAGGGGTTTTGTATTCAAATAGCTCACTGCACCTACGCGTATTTTTCTTTCCAAGTCCTTTGTGTTAATTTTGGCTGCAAAACTAAGGTACGGGAATTAATAAAAACACTCATTTTTCAAATAAGCTTCATGGAACTGAATGCACTTACTGCCATTTCTCCTCTCGACGGACGTTACCGCAACCAGTTACAGCAGCTTGATGACTATTTTTCAGAATATGCCCTGATAAAATCAAGGGTAATTGTTGAAATAGAATATTTTCTTTTTCTGGCCCAAAAAAATTTTTTTTCATTATCTGCGTCCGCAAAAAAACATTTGCAGGAGGTGGCGGAAAATTTCAGTCTCGAAGATGCCCGGGAAATAAAAAAAACAGAACGCATTACCAATCACGATGTAAAGGCTGTAGAATATTTTCTGAAAACCAAACTCGACGAAACAAATGCAGAAGACGCGAAGGAATGGATACATTTCGGACTCACTTCACAGGATATCAATAATACAGCGATACCATTGCTATGGAAATACGCCATAGAAATTGAATATCTTCCCGGATTACTGAATCTGAATCGCCAGCTGAAATTATTAGCTAAACAATGGCGCAATACCACAATGCTTGCCCGAACACATGGGCAACCGGCGAGTCCTACCATGCTCGGAAAAGAAATCATGGTTTTTGTTGAACGGATAGAAGACCAGGTAGAATTGTTGATTCAAATTCCTTTTTCAGCAAAATTTGGCGGAGCAACAGGCAATATGAATGCACATTATGTGGCTTTTCCCAAAAAAGACTGGACAAAACTCGCCAATGAATTTGTTGAGGGTGTGCTTGGATTGCATCGCCAGCAGTACACAACGCAAATTGAACATTATGATCATCTCGCCGCACAATTCGATACAATAAAAAGGATCAATAATATACTGATTGATTTTTGCCGTGACATGTGGACCTATGTATCTATGGATTATTTTAAACAAAAAATAAAAAAAGGCGAAATCGGTTCTTCTGCCATGCCGCATAAAGTGAACCCCATAGATTTTGAGAATGCTGAAGGGAATCTCGGAATTGCAAATGCATTGTTTGAATATCTTTCTTCAAAATTACCTATTTCACGATTGCAGAGAGACCTGACAGATTCAACTACGCTTAGGAATATCGGTGTTCCGTTTGCACATACTATACTTTCTTTAAAATCCATTGAAAAAGGGTTGAGTAAGCTGGTGTTGAATGAAGAGAAATTGCAACAGGATCTTGAAAATAACTGGGCCGTGGTTGCCGAAGCCATCCAGACTATTTTAAGAAGGGAAGATTATCCAAAACCTTACGAAGCGTTGAAAGCACTCACCCGCGGCAACTCCACCATCACCAAACAATCCATTCATGCATTTATTGATGGATTGAAAATTGCTGCAGTGGTAAAAAAAGAATTGAAACGGATCACGCCACATAATTATACCGGTGTGCCTTTGAAATGAGGAATAAGGAATGAGAAAGTGCTGATAAATTCCTAAGACTGTATTGGTTATTTCGTTATTGGCAAGTCTCTCGCTTAACCGCTAAGACACGAGGAACGCAAAGATGCGCTAGGGAAGTCCTCGCGTTACTTTGCGTTCCTCGTGTCTTAGCGGTTAAGCGAGAGACTTACCAGGCGAGTTGACGATTAATTTTCAATACCTTTCTTATTTCACCGAAATTTTCCACCAAAGCATTTTCCCTTTCTTCCTGATAAACTGGAAATTATTTTTTTGAACGATTTTCACCGATGCAATATTTTTTTCTTCCGTTTCGGCGAGTATATGCTTTATATCAGCCTGATCCTTTGCCCAGGCAATCATACCTCCTACTGCTTCTGTCATAAATCCTTTTCCACGCTGTGCAGGCATGGTTCCATATCCAATTTCAATCTCTCCCTTCTCGTTCGGCTCACCTTTGAATCCCAGCTCAGCAACAATTGTCCTTGTCTGTTTTTCGATAACGATCCAGAAAGTAAAAAAAAGATAATTGGGAATGCCTGCTTTTTTGATTTTTGGTAATGTGAAAGCGCTTACCATTTCTTTTACATCAGGGGCGATCGTTCTTCCGTTATCAGTCAAATGCAATAATTTCTCCAGCCTGCCATTTGCCTGGAGATAAAGATCAAGCTGTTCATAATTCAATGGTAAGATGATCAAACGGTCTGTCTCAATCATATTTACTCTTGTTAAATTAACTTAAGGGTAGTGAGGCTAAAGGTGTAGGGTATGTCATGCCTTACGCCCTATACCCTTCGCCTATTTATGAATTTCAGATGTAAAATGAAATTCTATATCCGGATTGTTTTTTCTTTCTGTATTCAGGAACCATTCGCTTTGCGCCAGGTAAACCAGGTAACCATCTTTGTCTTCGGCTATATTTGCCTGTTTGAAACGGATAAAATCTTCGAGTATCTTCTGATCCTTGCTCGTAATCCAGCAGGCTTTATAAAAAGGCAGGTTGTTGAATTGCACAGAAGCGCTGTATTCATGCAACAGCCGGTATTGAATCACTTCAAATTGAAGTTCCCCGACACAACCGATGATCTTTCTATTACCACCAAATTGAGTAAATAACTGGGCAACACCTTCATCAGTCAACTGTAACAACCCTTTTTCCAGCTGTTTGGTTTTCATCGGATCCTTATTTACCACTTCTTTAAAAATCTCCGGGGAAAAAGAAGGTATGCCGGTGAAATAAAAATCTTTTCCTTCAGTCAGGGTGTCCCCAATCTTGAAATTCCCGGTGTCGAATAAACCTACCACATCACCTGGATATGCTTCTTCAATCACATCTTTATCGCGTGCCAGAAAAGTATAAGGATTGCTAAACCTAACGTCTTTGTTCAAACGAACATGATGAAAATATTTATTACGCTCAAATTTTCCGCTGCAAACGCGCAGGAAGGCGATGCGGTCCCTGTGCTTGGGATCAAGGTTGGCGTGAATTTTAAATATAAAGCCGCTAAGCTTATCTTCGTCCGGGCAAACCGGGCCAATCGTGGTAGGGCGACATTGCGGAACCGGTGCAATGCGTATGAAATTATCAAGCATTTCTTTAACTCCAAAGTTATTGATCGCACTTCCAAAGAAAACCGGGGCGATTTTACCGGCCCGGTAATCACTAATATCCAATGCGCCGTATACACCATCAACCAGTTCCACATCTTCACGCAAAACAACGGCATCTTTCTCACCCAGTTTCTGATCGAGCAGGGAATCGCTGAGTGTATCAATCCTGATAATATCTTCATCCCTTGCTTTTGTATTGGCAGTAAAAAGAACCAGGTTTTTTTCGTCCAGGTTATACACGCCCTTAAAATCTTTGCCGCTATTGATTGGCCAGGTCATGGGATGTAACTGTATATTCAATTCTTTTTCGATTTCTTCGAGCAGATCAAACCTGTTTTTTCCGTCGCGATCCATTTTATTGATGAATACGATTACCGGCGTATTACGCATGCGGCATACTTCCATCAGCCTGCGGGTTTGCGCTTCTACCCCATTCACGCTGTCAATAACCAGGATCACGCTGTCTACAGCCGTTAAAGTTCTGTAAGTATCTTCAGCAAAATCCTTGTGACCGGGAGTATCCAGCAGATTGATAAGAATACCGTTGTATTCAAAGCTCATAACGGAAGTGGCAACAGAAATACCCCTTTGCCTTTCAATTTCCATAAAATCGCTGGTGGCATATTTCCTGATCTTATTGCTTTTGACTGCTCCTGCAGTCTGGATAGCGCCGCCAAATAAAAGGAATTTCTCCGTCAGGGTCGTTTTCCCTGCATCCGGATGCGAGATAATGGCGAATGTCCTTCGTTTATCTATTTCAGTTTTGTATTTCATATTTAGTGAATGCTGGTACTCAGCATAAAGCGGCGCGAAATTACGATTAATTGTCAGAACTGGAATTTGTGGGATGAGTGGGATTTGTGAGAAAATGTATAATTAAAAATAAACTGTAATAAACTTTGATTATCCCAAATATCCCATTCATCCCACAAATCCCAGCTCAGATAATTTACTGGTTTAAAACGCATCCAATTTCTGCGTTTCTTCATAATGAAGAGGTACACGAAAACCGACGGCTCCTTTTTTCAGCTTTGCATATCCCACCAGCCTGATCTTTACTTCATTGCTCAGCAAGGATTGCAATGCATTATTGAAAATATTTCTGAAATCGATTTTCAGCGACACAGGTATTAAAAAAGTATCCAGTTTGGAAATATAAATAGTTGAATCGAGTATATAATGATCAGCAAGTTTTTCGTTCACAAAAATATCCATCTCGGCTTTTTTTAATTGCAGGCCGAATGAATTGGGATTATAGAATTTCAGGTTTGTGGAGATGCGTGATTCCTGTATACTCAATTTCCCGATCTGTAAATTTTCAAAGCCCTGGTATTCCGGCGCCAATGGTTTTTGACAACTCATATTTAAGAGAAAAAAACAAGCGATAAAAATTGCAGCTGAATATTTTTGTATAGACATCATAATTTCTGAATTGCTACAAAGTAAATGTATTCGCTTATGAATTCTCCTTAGTTCCCGATTTTTAACTTTCATTGCAAGGTTGTAATGAAGAAATGTTAATTTTAAAACAATGGAGAATCCTTTGCAGCATATCATTAAAGATGCAGTTAACGAGGCCCTGCCAAAAAAAGCCAGCAGGTTATCTTCAAGATATCAGCAGGCAAAACAATTCTACCGCTATAGAACGCTGCTATCACGTAATATCAAGGATTTTTTACTCATTGTTGCCGGCATCTTTTCTGCAGGTTTTGGATTGGAAGGATTTTTATTGCCCAATAAATTCATTGATGGCGGTGCAACCGGTATCTCCCTGCTGATATCAGAAACTACGAAATGGCACTTAGCCGTTTTTCTGATCATCATCAATATTCCTTTTGTTGTGCTTGGCTACCAGCAGATCGGGAAATGGTTCACCATCAAAACTATTTTTGCAATCATCGGACTTGCGGCCTGTGTCAGCCTTGTTCATTATCCTGTGATTACATCCGACAAATTATTGATCGCTGTATTTGGCGGTTTTTTCCTGGGCGCAGGCAGTGGACTTGCGGTAAGAGGTGGCGGCGTACTCGATGGCACTGAAGTACTGGCAATTTATATAAGTCGTAAAACCACGGTGTCTGTTGGCGATATTATTCTCATTTTTAATGTCGTTATTTTTTCTGCAGCTGCCTATTTGCTTTCCATCGAAACAGCGTTGTATTCGATCCTCATTTATCTGGCCGCATCAAGAACAATGGATTTTCTTATTGAAGGTATTGAAGAATATACAGGGGTTACAATCATCTCTCCGAAATCGGAGGAGATCAGTACTATGATCACAGATAAACTGGGAAGAGGCATTACAGTTTACAAAGGCATACATGGCTATGGCAAAAGAGGATATGTAACGGATATGAATATCCTCTTTACGGTAATTACCCGTTTGGAAATGTCGAGATTGCGTGCAGAGGTGGAAGCAATCGATCCGCATGCTTTTATGGTGATGCAAAGCCTGAAGGATACGAAGGGGGGAATGATTAAGAAACGACCACTGAAATAATGTGCGGATAGGCGAATGTGCAGATGTGCGAATTTGACCTTGATTGAAGGATTAAAAGATTGAAGGATTTTAGGCAGGTTTGCGAATCCATCATAATACTCCTTAAATCCTTCAATCAAGGTCAAATTCGCACATCTGCACATCAGCACATTCGCACATTGAACTTATTCATCTAAATTATAAAAAAAATTTATGCAATTGCCTGAGGACATTATCTGGAAATTGATCTTTTCCATAATCATTGGAGGTCTTATTGGCGCTGAGCGTGAATACCGCAGCAAATCGGCTGGGTTCCGTACGCTGACGATGATTTGTATTGGCGCTACTTTGTTTACAATTTTTTCCGAGCTTATCGGTACAAAAAGCAGTCCCGACCGGATTGCTTCCAATGTTGTGGTCGGCATTGGTTTTGTCGGCGCCGGCGTGATCTTTAAAGGAGATAACCGCGTGAACGGGATCACTACAGCAGCAATGATCTGGGTTACTGCTGCATTGGGTATGGCTATCGGTGCCGGTTATACGCTTGTTGCTGTGATCGCCTGTGGTTTAATATTGGTTGTGTTATATATTTTTACAAAAATAGAACGACTGATCGACAAGATGAGCCAGATAAGGAATTATAAAATCGTTTGTGATTATCAAAATGAAACGCTGCAACGCTTTGAACTATCCTTCAAAGAAAATAATCTCCATTACAAACGAAGCCGTCAAATGAAAGCAGGAGATGTTATTACCGGTGAATGGATCGTAAAAGGCTCTGAGAAAAATCACCGGCATTTTGTACATAACATATTAATGGATCCGACCGTGAAGGCGTTTGAGTTTTGATGTGCGAATGTGCTAATGTGCAGATGTGCGAATTCTTTTTGCGAGATTGCGTTAAAGAATTCGCACATCTGCACATTAGCACATTCGCACATCAAAATAATCTTACTTCCCAACTCCTCTCAAACTCCTTACCAGTCTCCAATTGAATGATTCCTTCTTTATGAATCAATTGCTGGTCGGCATCTACGCTATCTGCAATACCGCACCAGGGTTCTATGCAAACGAAATCCGCATTTTTTGCTGCCCAGATGCCCAGATATGGGAAACCAGGAAAATCGAAATTCAATCCATGGGTTGTTTTCTTCGACCTGAGCGAAACCGATGAAGAGGCTGGGTGTTTAAATACCAGTGCATCCTGCAAAAATAATTCCTTGTTCAAAGGCAAAATTTTCGTGTTCTCCAAAAAAGGAATGGGATTTTTTTCTATCAATCCCCCTGCTGATATTGGCCAGCGTAGCAGATTTTCATTTTTATCAAATTCAAGATAATAATCACTATATGCGGTTCCTTCTGCAAGAGGTAATTTAAATGCCGGATGCCCGCCAACAGAAAAATATATATCGTGGTCACTGGTATTCAGAATATGATAAGTTGTTTTCAAACTGTTCTCATGTAATTGGTAGCTTACCCTGAATTCGAATGCAAAAGGAAAATTCTTCAAAGTGGTTTCATTACTTTTCAGCAGGAAACTGATAAAATCAACCTGCTGATTATACGCTGCAAATTCCATTTCTCTTGCAAAACCATGTCTCTCCAGGTGATAGGATTTGTTATCATAGAGGTACTTATTATCTTTCACAGTTCCTACAATGGGGAATAAAACCGGGGATCGTTTGGACCAAAAGGCAGGATCAGCATTCCACATATATTCCAGTTGAAAAGATTTATGAAATATACTCTGCAACTCCGCGCCTTTAGTATCGATAATGACCTTTAATTGATTGTTTTCGATTGTAAACATAAGAGGGGATTTGAAGCAATATTAAGCAATGTGCGAATTTGCTGATGTGCAAATGTGCGAATTCTTTAAGGAAAACTGCATTACAGCATTCGCACATCTGCACATCTGCACATTCGCACATTAACTTTGCCATTTGTATATTTACTAACAATAATCTGGCTTAGAAATCTTATTTTCGTTACATGTTCCGTTTCTTAAATATTGTGTGGACAAGCCTAAAAATGGCAATACAGGAGTTTCGTTCCAATAAACTCCGCACTTTCCTGTCTTTATTAGGTATTACATTCGGCATTTTCTGTATCATCAGTGTGCTCGCAACAATCAACAGTATGAAAATTGCGATACAGAATGATATCAAATCTCTTGGCAGCAATACCATTTTCATTGATAAGTGGGAATATAGAAATGATAATAATTATCCCTGGTGGAAATTCATCAAAAGACCTGCACCCAAATACGAAGAAATGAAACAGCTGAAGTTGCGGGTGCCGATTCTTGCGAATGCCAGTTTCCTGATGGGCGATAATTCTACCATTGAATTAGGCAGTGATATTCTATCAGGTGTCAATTACTATGGCGTTACGGAAGACTTTTCCAATATTGAAAAATTCAATATTGGCTATGGCCGTTACTTACAGCAAACAGATTTTGACCATGCTTCTAATTCCATTGTGATTGGTAATTCAATTGCGGAAAAAATATTCGGCAAACCTGAAAAAGCCGTGGGCAGGATTGTCCGCTTAAAAAATTCGAAACCTGCTTTGATTATCGGCGTTATCGAAAAGCAGGGGCAAAGTATGATGAATATGTGGGATTATGACAATAGCATCATCATGTCGCATGGCTTTATGAAGCAAATGACAAGAGTGGAAAATGCACAGCCAAGGATATTGGTAGAAGGAAAACAAAATGTCAGCATCCCGGCTTTGAAAGAAGAGTTAACAGGTGCGATGCGTTCGATACATAAATTAAGTCCCAGCCAGGAAGATGATTATGCACTGAATGATATTGAATCCTTCAGTAAATTCATGGACGGCATTTTCTCGAATATAAATATCGGCGGATGGGCGATTGCAGCGCTTTCATTGGTAGTAGGCATGTTTGGTGTGGCGAATATAATGTTCGTAACCGTTAGAGAACGTACCAGCCAGATCGGCCTGAAAAAAGCCATTGGTGCAAAACGAAGTACCATACTTTCAGAATTTTTACTGGAGTCTGCATTTCTCTGCATCATCGGGGGATTGATCGGGTTGATCGCGGTTTTTATTCTCACCGCAATACTCTCTTCGTTTTCCTCTTTTAAAATTTTTATACCAGCTGATATTATTGCACTGGCAGTTGGCATTTGTCTTGTAGTAGGCATACTTGCAGGTATTATTCCTGCATTCATTGCAGCGAAGATGGATCCTGTTGTAGCGATCAGGTCAAAATAAAGACTTGCTGTAGATTGAAGCCGGATCAAGTAGCATGATTTAAAACGATATGTTTCGCTTTCTGAATATTGTCTGGACAAGTTTAAAAATGGCGATAGCTGAGTTTCGTTCAAATAAGCTACGCACTTTTCTTTCCCTCCTTGGTATCACATTCGGCATTTTTTGTATTATCAGCGTTCTTGCTACAATCAGCAGTATGGAACTGGCTGTTAAAACTGAACTCAAATCGATAGCGGGTCATACAGTATTCATCGGTAAATGGGAAAATGGAGGTGGTCCGGATTATCCCTGGTGGAAATATATTAAACGCCCCGAAGTAAAATATTCGGAAATGAAACTTGTACAGCTTAAATCGCCTGATTTGACTGATATCACCTATTTTATGAATATCTCAGGAAATATCGAATTTGAAAACGATATCATGACAGGAGTAAATTATTATGGAGTATCAGAAAAGTTTTCTGAGGTTCAGCCCATCTCTGTTGAAACTGGTCGTTTCTTCCGTAGTGAAGATTATAATAATGGTTCCAATTTTATCGTAATGGGAAATAAAATAGCCGAAGATATGTTCGGAACTGCTGAGAGAGCCATCGGAAAAATTGTAAAATTAAAAAATGCAAAGGAAGCTATTATTATCGGGTTGATTGAAAAACAGGGTCAGAGTTTATTTAATGCATGGGATTATGATCATAGCATCCTGATGCCATACAGCTTTATGAAGCAAATGGTCCGCGAAGAAAATTCGGGTCCGGCCATTATGGTGAAAGGAAAAGAGAATATGAGCATTGATGCATTGAAAGATGAATTGAGAGGTTCGATGCGTTCGATAAGAAAACTTAGTCCGACATCCGAAGATAATTTTTCTTTGAATGATATTGATTCTGCAACAAGAGAATTCGACAAATTGGTAACGGGCCTGAATGTGGGTGGATGGGCGATTGCAGGATTATCACTTATTGTTGGCATGTTTGGCGTAGCGAATATCATGTTCGTCACCGTTAGGGAACGCACCAGCCAGATCGGTTTGAAAAAAGCCATTGGCGCGAAACGAAGTACAATATTGTCTGAATTTTTAATGGAGTCAGCCTTTCTTTGTATCATCGGCGGGCTGATTGGTTTACTTGCTGTTTTCATTTTGACGTTTATACTCTCTTCCGTGATCGCGTTTAAAGTTTTTGTACCACTAGATATCATTGCATTATCAATCGGCATATGCATTGTTGTCGGAATACTGGCCGGTATCATTCCTGCAGTTACTGCCGCGAAGATGGATCCTGTTGTTGCTATCAGATCGCATTGAGTTGATAAGTTGAAAAGTTGATGGGTTGATAAGTTGATTAGGTATTAACTTTGCGTCCCGACAATCAACAATCAACAATCAACAATCAACAATCAACAATCAACAATCAACAATCAACAATCAACAATCAACAATCAACAATCAACAATCAACAATCAACCAATCAACCAATCAACCAATCAACCACCATACTCGCCATAGAATCCTCCTGCGATGAAACTGCGGCTGCAATTTGCCGTAATGGAATGATCTTATCCAATATTATCGCCACCCAGAAAATACATGAGCAATATGGCGGCGTAGTTCCGGAATTGGCAAGCCGTGCGCACATGCAGCATATTGTAGCTGTTGTTGACAAGGCATTGCATGATGCAGGAACTACAATCGAGAATATTAACGCGGTAGCTTTTACGCAGTCGCCGGGTTTGATCGGTTCCCTGCTGGTAGGATCGCAGTTTGCCAAATCACTTTCACTTTCACTGAATATTCCGCTGATAAATGTGCATCATATGCAGGCGCATGTGCTTGCGAATTTAATTCCTTCATCAACCGATGGCAATGAAGATCCAAAGCCTTCTTTTCCTTTTTTATGCCTTACCGTAAGCGGTGGTCATACCCAGATTGTACTCTGTGCTTCACCGGTAGAAATGAAAGTCATCGGTGAAACGATTGATGATGCTGCTGGTGAGGCATTCGACAAATCGGCAAAACTATTGGGATTGTCATATCCCGGCGGACCACTTATCGATCAGTATGCAAAAAAAGGGAATGCGGGTCGATTTAAATTTCCGGAACCGCAGATTCCCGATCTTAATTTCAGTTTCAGCGGATTGAAAACTGCAATCCTCTATTTCCTTCAGGAACATGTGAAGAACAATTCCGCATTTATTGAAGAAAACCTGGCCGATATTTGCGCATCTATTCAACAAAGAATTGTTTCTATTCTTTTAAATAAATTGAAAAAAGCATCACATCAAACCGGGATTAAAAATATTTGCATTGCCGGCGGAGTCGCGGCGAACAGTGGATTGCGAATTGCTTTTGCAGAAACCGGAATAAAAAATAACTGGGAGTCATTCATACCGAAATTTGAATATTGCACCGACAATGCAGCAATGATCGCTATTACGGGTTATTACAAATACATGGCAGGAGATTTTGCCGGGTTGGATGTAAGTGCAAGCGCGAAATCAGAATTCTAATGTGCCAATGTGCGAATTCTTTTTGTTGACTGATTTAAGAATTCGCACATTTGCACATTAGCAATTCGCACATTAAACTCATGTCAAACACCTACTTTCAATTCAAGCAATTCACCATTCACCAGGATCAGTGTGCGATGAAGGTTTGCACGGATGCATGCATATTGGGTGCATGGTTCGCTGAAAAAATTCCTTCACATTCCACTGTACTCGATATTGGCAGTGGCACAGGATTGCTGATGCTGATGCTCGCTCAAAAAAACAGAAGTGAAATCGATGGTATTGAGCTGGACCTTCCCTCTTTCAAACAACTAAAAGAAAATATCGGCAGCAGCAAATGGAAAGAACACCTGCATGCTTTTCCCGGTGATGTCCGCACTTTTTCTTTTTCTTCGAAATATGATTTCATTATTGCCAATCCGCCTTTTTTTGAAGGCGATCTGCTTTCATCTTCACACGAAAAAAACATTGCGATGCATAGCAAGGCTTTGACATTTGATCAATTAATAGAAGTGATCGATGGTAACCTGGCTGTTTCAGGATTTTTCGGTATCCTGCTACCCTATCATCGAACAGATTGGTTTGAACAACTTGCGCTCAGCAATAATTTTTATTTGCATGAAAAATTATTGATCCGGCAAACACCGCATCATTCTTATTTCAGAAGCATCCTCCATTTTTCAAGGAACAAAGTGAATTTTATGGTAAGTGCCGAGCTCGCTATACAAAACGAAACCGGTGATTATACTTCGGAGTTTGTAGAGTTGATGAAGGATTACTATTTGAACTTCTGATTTGTTCTGATTGAACTGATCTGACTTCTGATTTTTTTTTCGATTTGAATGATTTACTATGATTGGGTTTCGCGCAGAGCTAGCAGAGAAAAAGAGAACACACTCCTTTTCTCTGCTGGCTCTGTGCGAAATAAAAATCAGAAGTCAAATCAGTTCAATCAGAACAAATCAGAAGTTAATCAACCCCTGCATATTCTTTCAAATAAAGAAAATGACTCGTTAATGTTCCGCCTTTTAACATCGTGGCTCTTTCAATAACCGGGGAGCCATCTTTTAAAAGATCTTCCAATACATATTTAATGAGTTGCTCACCGAAATAACGGGAAGCATCACGCGGCAATTCATTTGGCAAATTACCGACAGCCATCACATCAACTGATCCCGGTAAATAAGCTGCTGTTCTTTGCCTGCTGATCTTATCCACTCCATATACCGGTTCTTCCATATGGGTATCACCGAGGTTACAGGGCACAGATCCACCTTTATCATCTGTGATATCCGCAATGGTTTTAATATTGAAACCGGGTTCAGCCATATGCTCCCACTCAAAGAGTCGTGGCATCTGCTTGTCCCAGTATATTCCATTCATAAGGATATCTGTTGCTTTAGTATATTCATGAAATTTGCAGAGATATTCCTGGGAATGAAGATGAAAATTTTCACGGTTATAGGTGCCGGTTAGTTTGTGTGCATAGAGGTCGCCGCCTTTCAACTGGGTAAAAACAGGATATGTAAAGTTACGCCCTAGATATTCATCCGGATCTACTTCAATAATGCCGAGCAGGTTCATGATCTCCAGCAGTCCATGCGCCACTCGCCCCGAACCTGTAATGGCTACTTTGATATTGGGAAGCTTCAACCCGAAATAAGTATGGATCAATTGCCGGAAACTCTGTTGCTTAAATACTCTTTCTAAATGATATTGTCCGGTGCGTTGTCCATAAGTCATGATGCCATTGTGTGCGCCAACTACGCCTGCAAAAAATCCGAAACCCAGCATCCGCTGGCCGTCTTCATGTTCCATGCATTCATAATCGATCAGCGTTATTTTTTTGTCGATCATGCTGCGAAATAACTGCTGGTTGTATAACTGCCTTTTTTTGGTATGGGAGAAGAATAAATATATTTTCCCGGGAATCAGATCCTGTATGGGAACTTCCTTGATGCCAAAGAGAATATCACAGTCACCCATATCCTCTTTTACTTCTACGCCTGCCGACAAATATTCCTTATCAGAAAAACAACGATGTGGAGAAGACTGCACTTCAATGTGCAGATCGGGAAAATTTTTTTGTAACCATTTGCATTGCGAAGGAATCAAAGCCACGCGATTATCTGCCGGGATTTTGCCTTCCCGGATCAAGCCGATCCTGATCATTCATCTTAGTTTAACCGGCAAGTTATTATAATTTCGCAATCCATAATACATGGAACAATTTGAATGATTCCTGTTCACTAGCAATGCTCTTAACCATCGGCGATAGTATGGCATTCAAAAAAGTTAATTATTGATTTCAGGCTGACAAAGTAATTCATAAAGTGGCAACAGGTTACTGAGCAGTAATATCAGTTCCGCTCTCACCAGTTGAGGTGGTAGTTCCTCACCCCAGGCATTGATTGTCGCAACCAGATTTACTTCTGTAGGCGTATATTTTGACAACAGCGCTGCAAGCAGACTTTTGACCTCCCGAAACTCAAGCCATTCAAATACTTTTTCGATCTCTTCTTTAGTGGGTTTTGTTTGCATGGTCCAGATTTTATTATGTACGAGAAAAAACAGTGCCATACTGTCTTCAATGTGCACATTTTAACGTTCGGCTAAATAAAGGATGGCATGGTTTTTAGTTTCAATTAGATAAAGAGCCCTAACCGTATCTTAAAAAAACGTCATGAAAGAGTTCTGGATTGAATTTGATATCGGTGTATTTGCGAAAATCTCTTTTGCAACAGAAGCGGAACAGGAAAAAATATGCTACCAATGCCAGGCCTACCTGGTCCCGGATAAAGATGCGCCACCAACGCAAGATGATTTCGCCTTTTCCTTTTCTTTTTCACGTTCTGATAAAAGCTGGGAACATATAAGCCCGGTGAAGATTGATTCTGCGTTCAAACAACTCGTTGATCTTTCCGAAGAGCTGGCCATTGACATGCTGACTGCCATCAAAGATTATGAAACGAATCAACCTAAACATGTATACTAATCAAGTTTGATCTAACAGAATCAACCTTCTCATTCCTTATTTCTTATTCCTTATTTCATTTAATAAAATACTTTCACTTCATTTTTGGCTGAAATGTCTCAAATGTGTAATATTGCGGGCTCTTAAAATAAGTTGCATGCATGTGCGACTTCTACATGCCCGGATGGCGGAATTGGTAGACGCGTCAGACTCAAAATCTGGTATTCGCAAGGATGTGCAGGTTCGATTCCTGTTCCGGGCACAAATAAAAAAGCCTTGTAAATAATTTCTACAAGGCTTTTTTATTTCTAAAAATATTAAGCGCAAAAAATTTATCTTCGATATTCGAAAAATCAGACACTCGTGCTCGAAGGATCCGAAGAAGAATAAAAATCCGCTCCGATATCAGAGACTTAAAAAGATTTTATAAATCTATTACTATTGTTCACCTCCCAATTCAAATTCATCTTCATCTTCATCTTCTAAAATACGAACCCTGGGTTTTTCGGGTGCTTTTCCGGTAATCACATCCTGGTTAGATAACTTTCTTGCAAAAGATTCCGGGCTTAACCGGATGTAATAAAATTCACCGTCGTCGTAAAATATTTGGGTTACACCTCCTGGTGCTTCGTTGAATTTAATTATCCGTTCGGAAAACAAATAATAATTTTCCCCTACACCATTACTTGCTTTTATTACTGACATACAATAAAATTTAGACTATAAATTTATGATAAATAATAAATAATAACCCGGGCTACTTATTTAAAGATATTTCCTTAAGTCAGAACCATTTAGACAATTCAGGCCAATGTCATATCCGACTCTTATGAGAGAAACGTGTTTTTACAACCAACATCTAAAATCCTGCAATCTTCAGGATAAACAGTAAAGACATTCTCCTGTAGAGAATAAGTAACATATACCTTTAAAAAAATACCTATAAACGATCTACAAAAGAAAAAGTATACTGCGGTCTGAAAGCAAAAAAAAGTTAAAACAGATTGGAGATGAGAGTAGACCAGACCATGTGAATAATTAAAATTATTATGGCAGGTTTATTGTGTTATACATATGTAACAGTTATGAAGAAGCATGTTGCTGAATAAGAATTATTTAGATTTTAAAAGTCAGGTGGAGTCAACGTATCGTAAAAACACTAACGTAAAAACACTTTTGACACCTGAAAAAATTATTTTATTATTATTATAAATCTAATATGCCAGTATATGGAAGCAGTCTATTTATTTGCTGGGTTTATAATTATCCAATTGTTGATTTACGTAATCATGGTTGTCATAGTTAAATTTGATAAGAAAAAAGAAGGCACAAAAAAAAATCCTCCCAGGTTTGTTTTGGGCAAATTCTCCGACAAAGATTCAACAGATACCAGCAAAAGATAGTTGTGGCATAAAATCATTCTCTACAGCTCCTGATTAATACTAACCTATTTTCATCCGATATCTGGAGGAATAAATCTTCTTTCATAAATGTTATTTGGTTTGCTTATTATTTCAATATAGCTGGTTTTATCACGACAAAATATAAAAGGGCCAGAATTCTCTTGCTGTAGAATAATTACCTCTCAATTCCACCTATTGGTTTAATATAACCCTAAAACATCTGTTTACTCTCAGTCCAATTTCTTGGCACGGTAATTAAACGTTTCATTAATAAAACATCGTGAAGAACAGAATATTGATAATGGATGATGATGTGGATGAACTGATTTTGATCCGGCACCTGTTGCGGAATAAAGGTTATGATGTTGTTGTTTCTGAAAATGGAAAAGGGTTGAAAGAAAAAAAACTGGATGATATCGATCTTTTTTTGGTCGACGTCAATATGCCTGGCATACCCGGAACAGATATTTGCAAATACTTAAAAACTGATGAGATAACAAAAGATAAGCCGGTGATACTGATCAGCGCTTCGCCAGAGCTTGATGAAAAAGCTTTCACATGCGGAGCTGATGATTACCTGCTCAAACCATTTTCATTGAATAACCTGATGCGAATGCTGCAATATCATTTAGCGGGTTAATGGCTAGTAGCGAGTGGCGAGTGGGTATTTCTACTAGCCACTCACCACTAGCCACTCGCCACTCACCTTCATCACACCTGAATATATTTCACCAACGGACAAACTTTGCACGCCTCTGGTCCCTCCTGCGCAAACCATCGGCAACTGGGACGAATGCTGCATGCGGGCAATTCATCTTTTAATATGGATCCTTCCATGGTATCGGGCACACGTTGAATTACGGAGCAGGCTGATCCTGTCCACTGAGAACAACCGGATTTGACGCATTTATTTACAAAGCGGAATTTTTGTTCCGCCACTTTCCCTTTGTTTGCTGATTCAATAAAGGCAGCATCTACTTCGAGCGGATCACGCAAAATATCTACCTCGTTTTTTTCATTAACAATACCCAGCAGTTTGGAACCTGCATACAGGGCGCGCTTGGACAAAGAAAATGACTGCCTTCCATTGGGTTTCATTAAATGGTTTACAAGGTTTGAACTGTAAAGCCACCTCAAGAGGAATTTGGTGCGACTTTTCAATTTCATTGATGACCGTAGATAATTGCGGGCTCAATAATTTCAGCATTCCTGTACAACTAAATTATCAGACGAGAAAAAAAATAATAAGGAAACAATTTTTCAACAGAATCAAAGAAAATTTTTTATAACGGGCGTCTATTAAAAGGAATCATGTATTTTGAGGACGATATGTCATTATTCATCGCATCCTTAAATTCAGGCAGCAACGGAAATTGTTATTATATCGGCAATGACCGGGAAGCCATATTCGTTGATGCGGGAATTTCTTGCGGTGAAATTGAAAAACGCATGGACCGCCTGGGATTGCCAATGGAAAAAGTAAAGGCAATTTTTGTATCGCATGAACATTCGGATCATATTCTCGGCATCCCGGTTCTTGTAAAAAAATATCATTTGCCTGTATATATCACCTCCGGTACATATCTTGAATCAAAATTTCATATCACAAAAAATCTTGTATATTCATTCGAGGCGCATCAACCCATACAATTAGGAAATCTTTTTATTACCGGTTTCCCAAAATTGCATGATGCAATAGATCCACACAGTTTTATTATAACATGTGGAAATATTACAGTGGGTGTATTTACCGATATCGGCATGCCATGTGATCATGTTGTTCATCATTTTAAAAAATGTCATGCTGCTTTTTTAGAAACAAATTATGATGAAGAGCGATTAATAAAAGGCAGGTATCCTTTGTTTTTAAAGAACCGGATACGAGGTGATAAGGGACATTTGTCCAATGTGCAGGCATTGGAATTATTTATTGAACACCGGCCTGCTTTTATGAGCCATCTCCTGCTTGCGCATTTATCAAAAGAAAATAATCGTCCTGAAATAGTCGAAGCAATGTTTGCAGCGGAAGCGGCAAACACCAAAATCATTCTCGCATCCCGCGACCGCGAAACGGAATTATATCATATTGAGCAAAATTATCTTCATGATAATATCAAAAAAAGGGCTTTTAGGAAATCTCACCAGACACAGCTTTCCCTTTTTTAAAAACCTTAATCGAAAAATTCCGGTAACAATTATTTTTTAAATCCTGCGATCAGGTTAATGGTTAATGCAACCACAAAAGTGTTCAGTGCAAAAGAAATCAGACCATGTACCAAAGCAAGTCGCCTGATTTTGCGTGATGTGATATTTACATCAGAAACCTGGAAGGTCATGCCAATAACAAAAGAGAAATAAGCAAAGTCGAGATAATCCGGTTTTTTTTCTTCCGGGAAATTCAATCCCTCTGCATGCCTTTTCGGATCTCCTTCTGCATCGTCATAATACATATGTGCATAATGAAATCCGAATGTAGTATGAATGATGGCCCAGGAAAATAACATCGAGGGAATTGCTGCCAACAAATACATACCATCCATGGAATCCCTGTCCTTCGAAATAAAAAGTATTAGTACTGTGACCAGGCTGGAGAAAGCAGCAACAACGATAACCAGGAATACATATAAGAGACTGCCATCTTCCCTTCTCGCAAAATTCCTGATCTGTTCAACGGGTCGGGTAAAATAAACGATCCAGCTTGTAACAAGTAATGATAATGAAAATACATTCCATAAGTACATCAACTTTAATAATGGAGTTATTTCCGACTTGCGGATGAAAATAAAAGTTATTAAAGAAATGCCGAGGCTGATCAGTATCCGGTGTATGGGATGCAATCGCAGAAAAAAATTACCTGGTTGTTCTTTTGTTGGGAAGCCTGGCATAATGAAGGCAAATATAATTTATATTATCAGACGGGAGACTTAACGGTCAGACGGAGACCGTCAGACCGGGGCTGTAACGGTCTGACGGTCTCCGTCTGACCGTATTAGCTGCATTCTGTTCTTACGGTGCCGCCTGACCGCCAAGGTTTTTTGTGTGTAAGAATAACACAAACAAGGATTACATGTTGTTCACGCTGCTTTTTTCCAGGCATTTTCAAAAATTGAGTAGTAATACCTGTATTATCAGGTAGTACTACGCTTGTATGGAATAACAATTTGAAATAGTTTCGCACTGGTTTTTCATAGGATATTGGATTTTAAAACGGGGTTGAATTTTTATTCTGACCCCTTTTTTTATTTAGCAATTTCATATTATCTGAGTCAGTTTATCTGCTCAAAAGCAATCCAGTTATTTTATCAGGAATAAAATTTCGAGAATAGAATTATTAATCGCCGATACTTCAATTGATCCGGCACAATGAAATTTAAATGGTCAGACGGAGACCGTCAGACCAGGTACAAAAAAAGTCCCGCATTTACGCAGGACTTTTTATATTAATTCCAGATAATGTCTATTGTTTTATCAGGTATCCAAACACTCCATTTTTTTCTTCATCCGGTCCGGCCGTAAAATAAAGCCTGTTCGGATCGACAGTGGTTGCTGTTGCGGGAGGAAACATCAATGCCCACAATCCATCAATTACAATTGTTCTTCCATGAGATTTCAGCTGGCCCAGGAATTCGCCATCAAGACTATACCCATTGATGCGGCCGTCACCAAAATTGCCGACTAAAAGAATTGGCTGATCATTGTTACCTTTCTTTCCATTATGATGGCCTCCGTTATCATTACTTTCTTTATCATCATCATCTCCATCGTTGTCATCAAAGAACGAAGCAGGAGCCTGTGCAACGCCCCAGGGCGCATTCAGCCAGCCTCTGGATGCAAATCTTTTTACAAACGATCCGTCTGTATTGAAGATGTTTACAAATCCATTACCCTGACCTACCTCTTCATCTCCCTCCGGTCCTACCTTGGCATATAAAACTACCAGCCAGCTTCCTACGAGCTGGATATTAAATGGGGCATAACCACTGGGCAAATTTGGATCAGTAAATGACATGCTCCATACCGGCGCGAAATTCTTATCCCATACATCAATTTTTCCTGTTTTGAAATTAGCAGCATATAAATAATTAGCGCCGCCGCTGGATGCCAGGGCCAAACCTTTATAAACTGATGTGGCAGCATTGTTATAAATCCGGAATGCGTTCGCTCCTGCAGGACCGTTCCATGCAGAAAGCACACCATCATCTCCTACAAAAATAAATGCCGCCGGCGATCCGTTGGAAAGCATAAAATCTTTGGTGCTGTTGAAAACGATGCCTGTCGGAGTACCGCCAACCGAATCTTCGGGTGACGGAATATTCACAGCTGCTCTTGGCTTTACTCCTTCCGCACTGTAGAGCTCGCTTACATGTCCTGCATTCGCGTTCACCCATGCAATGCCGCCTGGAGAAAAAGCAAGTCCCCATGCATTCATCAACGAAGCATCAAGATTTGCTGCATGGAATGCGCCATTATTGTCTACAAGATTTACCTGGTTAAAATCTTTTAGTTCATTGCGACGCTCATTTGATTTTTTACATCCCATCGCAAACAGGAACAGCGCAGATAAAAGAATGAATGAAATTTTGGAAAAAGAAATAGAACTGGTTTTGGTAACTTTTTTCATACAAAAAACAATTTTTAAAGGTTAACTAATGGTGTTGCTTTTTTTCATAAGGCACACCATTCTGAAGTATATGCAATACAAAGACACACGGCTTATTAAGCCCGTATTATTGCATTGACAATAGATCAGTGTAAAATTTTCTACAGTTGAGCCAGGTTGTTGGCTTGCGACGAGGTAATTATGAAATACGCCGGGAAATAAAAAAAGGTTGTCTGAATTAAAAAAGTTGAATAGTTGAATAGTTGAAAGGTCAGCCATTCAACCTTTCAACTATTCAACTTTTCAACTAAATCAATTATAATTTTTTTCAGGAAGAAATGAATGAGGATTGATGGAGAATATCTTTTCCAATGAGCCGGGGTATTCACTCAAATCGAGTTCGAGAAAGGCGTCTGCTTCACAGATTTTCCAGAGAAATAATTCTTCGCCATCTTCGTTTCTGTCAAAAATTTCGGGGAGTAATTCTTTGATCAGTCCGTTCCAGCATGCTTTTTCCAATTCTTCTATTTCAGAGTTGAAAGGATCGGAATTGTTTTTTTCCGACCATTGTCTGCGGGAGAAACTGGTTCCTGTTATCACCAATATTTCCTGTTGGGTAGAAATCGTTTTCATAACTGAGGAGTTAAAAGCCTCATTGATTAGACGAGAAATTGGTAAGGATGTAACAGGGAATGGGTGTATAAATTTGTTAAATGAATGAAGAAGAGGTATGAGGTATGGGGCTTAAGGTATGTCATACCCTATACCCTATACCCTACACCCTATACCTTTCATTATTGTCAATTCATAAAACCCAAACATTCATCCACCATATTTTTGCTGCCAATAAAAATCGGCGTGCGGTCGTGCAGGCTTGCAGGTAAAATATCAAGAATCCGCTCATTGCCGCTACTGGCTTTGCCGCCCGAAACTTCCATAATAAAAGCAAAAGGATTGCATTCATACATTAAACGCAGTTTCCCGTGCGGGTTTTCTGTGGTCAGCGGGTACATAAAGAGTCCTCCTTTGATCAGGGTCCTGTGCAAATCGGCAACCATGCTGCCTGTGAAACGTTGCGTCAAAGGGCCGCCTTCAGCTTTTGTTTTATTCTGCAACCTGTCGATGAATTTTTTTACATTGTCCTTATACTGGGAAAAATATCCGCCATTGACAGAATATATTTTTCCGTCTTCAGGACATTTAATTTCAGGATGACTCAAACAGAATTCACCAATGGAAGGGTCGAGTGTAAATCCATTCACACCTCTCCGCGTCGCATATACAAACATGGTAGACGATCCATACACTACATAACCCGCTGCAACCTGGTTCAAACCATATTGAAGAAAATCTTTTATCGTACAGGGCTTGCCTAATTCACTGACTCTCCGGTACACACCGAAAATTGTTCCAATGGAAACATTGGTATCAATATTACTGCTTCCATCCAGCGGATCGAACATTACAACATATTTGCTCTTGTTGCTGATTTCATCGTTGAATACAACCATATCATCCATCTCTTCACTGCAAATACCGGCGCAACTGACTCCATGTTGCAATACTCCCATCATTTGGTTATTGGCGAATATATCCAGTTTTTTTACTGACTCACCCTGCACATTGGTGAAGCCTGCATCGCCGAGAATATCAACAAGACCAGCTTTATTCACTTCCACATTGATGCGCTTGGCAGCAAGCGCAATATCCCGTAAAAGCGTACTCAATTCACCCGTTGCTTTTGGAATTTTCCGGTATTGCTGAATGGTAAATTCATCGAGCGTAAGTATCTGTCTTCTTGTAACCATAACTTTTGATTTATCCTGATAAGTGTGACAGGACTTCTGATTTATTTCGCGCAGAGCCAACAGAGAAAAAGAGTGTGCTCCCTCCTTTGCTCTGTTGGCTCTGCGTGAAACATCTCATTCGCACATCTGCACATTAGCACATCCGCACATTAAACTATTCCCAACTCCTTCTGAATATTCTCCAATGATTTTCCTTTTGTTTCAGGTAACACGCGCCAGGTAAATATCAAATTCAACAGCATCATCAAACTATAAAAAATAAATGAATAAAATCCTCCTTTTTCACTGCCTTCCACGATTACCGGGAATGTGAGCGAAATAACAAAAGCCATGAACCAGTGCGTAAAACTTCCGAGGGAACCTCCCTGGGAGCGAACTGAGTTGGGAAATATTTCTGAAATAAAAACCCAGATAACAGCACCCTGTGAAAATGCAAAAAAAGCGATAAATCCAATAAGATAAACGATCACATAGGTTCCTGTTGAACCCGGTGTATTAAAAGCATTTGCTGTGAGCGCAAGAAAAACGATCATGCCGATTGATCCGATGATGAGCAGGGTTTTTCTTCCAAACTTATCGATCACTGACATGGCAAGCAGCGTGAACAAAAGATTGCTGGCTCCTATAAATACCGGTTGCAGATAGGCCTGCTCCTTCGAAAAACCTGCCATTTCAAAAATGCGTGGCGCATAATATAAAATCGCATTGATACCCGATAACTGGTTGAACATTGCCAATACCACTGCAAAAAGAATCGGCTTTTTGTATTTGCCATTGAATAAACTTTCTTTGACTCCTTTTTTTGACAACTCGTGTTCTTCTTTTATCAATGTAATCGCATCATGCTCCCCGGTTTTTGCAAATATTGCGCGGGCTTCATCATCGCGATTATTCAATACCAGCCAGCGCGGACTTTCGGGAATGGAGCGTAACAATATCGCAAATAGCGCGGAAGGCACTACCATGATCCCCAGCATCCATCTCCATGAATTTTCCCCACTCCCTGCAAAAAAATAATTGCTGAGATATGCGATAAAAATTCCGGCAACAATATTTAACTGGAATGAACCTGCAAGCCGGCCACGGATATGAGCCGGAGAAATTTCAGAAATATACATCGGTCCTACAACGGATGATGCGCCTACTGCCAGTCCACCGATAAAACGAAAGATTACAAATAATATCCAGACAGGAGTAATCGCCGATCCAATGGCAGAAAAGAGATATAGTATGGCAATAACGCTCAACACTTTTTTTCTTCCAAAACGTTGTGCAGGTATACCGGCGATCATGGATCCAAAAATAGTTCCGATGAGGCTGGAAGCAACAGTAAATCCCTGCCAGAATGAATTCAATGACCATAGTTTTTGTATGGTTTTTTCAGCGCCGGAAATGACGGCGGTTTCAAAACCAAATAAAAACCCTCCCAACGCAGCGATCAGGGATACGCGAACCACATAATTCAATGCCTTTTTATCCACCGGACCCATAAAAGCAGCAACTTTAGTTTCAATATTCGCTTGCATAGATATTCATTTTATATTTTGATATAATTCGGGCAATTCCTGATATAAAACTTCTCGTATGCATGTACCCGTAATAGCAAAAATACCAGTGAGAAAATCCCGGGCAGGAAATTTACTAAAAAATGAAAGAATGGCAGAATAGCGATTATCCTGTACAGTGAGTTGGACAGACAAGCATGTGAGTTTGAGGGAAAGTTACATAAAAAACCTTGATTGAAGGATTAAAGGATTGCTATGATAATCTTAATACCTTCCTTACAATCATCAATGGTAACAAGCATCAATGTAACAAGCAGAAAAATAATGACGATTCAGGATCGGTGTCAAAAGCTATTTAGACTTTCACTTCTTTTTCCCAGCCTGTTTCTTTCAGTGCCGGATCATTTTCTTTTTTAAGAAAATCGGCGTTTGATAATGATTCGGCCTCCCATTGAAAAATCGCTTCATCCGGGACAATATTCACTGGTGTTTTCCAGGAAGTGGAGGTTTCGTTGTATGCCGGGTTTGATTGTGCATTATAACAGGAGATGATTGACCATCTGGGATATGCTGATAAATTAGCTTCCGATCTGTGCAATAAATTTGGATGAAAAAATAAGGCATCCCCAGCTTCCAGTTCAGCATATATGAGTTCCATCGTTTTGAGTGCATTGTTCACCATAACGATATCAGCACCCACCTGCTCACCGGAAAAACCATGATTTACTCTTCCTAATTTATGAGAGCCCTTGATTACCTGAAGGCAACCATTTTCTTTATTGGCTGCTGTCAATGCAATCATCACACTTACCAACTGATCGGGAAACATAAACTGGTTTTTGTACCAGTAACCATAATCCTGGTGCCATTCCCATGCGCCCCCGATCCGGGGTTCTTTTTGCATCAGTTTGGAATGAAAATGACAAACGGGAGCATTGCTATCCATCAATTGAGCTACTGAATGAACCATCTTTTCACTTCGCGTGAGGTATCCGAATACATCATTACCGGGAGTGAACCATAAGGACAATTTCGTTTTCTTTCCGCTCTGATCGTTCAGGTCAAGCGCATTTTTGCTCATGGCATCATCCTTCAATGCTACATTATATAAATGATCTGTTTCTTCCTTACTGCAGAATTTCTTTACTACAACATACCCATCTCTGTGATAGGCGCTGATTTGCTGGGGAGATAGTATCTGGCCGGACATATGCAAGTTTTTAGAGATACTAAGTTAAGCAAATGTGCGAATTTACCAATGTGCGAATGTGCGAATTGAAAACTCACGCAAAGCCGCAGAGTCGCAAAGAAACGTTTTCCTTTGCGGCTTTGCGTCTTTGCGCGAGATAAATCCCGATTTACTGAAATGTTAGAATGCTATAAGACAAATAGCTTTAAAGAATTCGCACATCCGCACATTGGTAATTCGCACATTATTTTTTTGATCTTACCGAATCTCCGTGAGTAACCATCGTGTCTTTTGTGGGATATGCAGTATCTGCCAATGAAGGATTGGTAGCATTGCTGTTTTCCGAAGGAGGAGGTAATGGCAGACTACTGGCTGAATCTGCATTCTTCGATTTATTGCCGGAATTTTTACAGGCGATGAAACCTATCATAACAAATGTTGCCAGGCAAAATAATTTTACTTTTTTCATATCAGCCTACTAATTATCTTTTCTAAGCTTCTTTTTACTTTTGAGATCAGCAGCGCTTATCATAAGAAGAGTAATTACGGAACCGCCCAGTATATAGACACTGTTTAGATCTTCTTCATCAACATTCAGAAACAGAAAAACGATCAGCCATATAATAAATAAGCAGATTGCGGTAAGCATTTTGAATTTTTCCACGCGTATTTTTTTTGAAGAATATCGAAAAATCGTGCCGGGATTGAAGGTTGATCACTTAAAAGTTAGAGCCAGGTGTGAGGTATGAGGCTTAGGGTATGTCATACCTTAAACCTTAAACCTTATACCTCATACCCTTTACCTTAATTCGCACTTAAAAAATGTAGATCAATCTATACATCAGGAATATTTTCCACAATTCATCTTTTAAAACTGAATATTTCTGTGTCTGCGCGCTGTTTCCCGGATAAGCGGGCAATATTTCTGATACTTACAATGCAATTAGAGGCCATGGTTTTTGGCATGAATTTTCCACCTTTTTAAAAAAGTATTATGAAAAAAATAAAAAATAATAATCCGGAAAATATCGAACTGACCGACTCCACAAATGATAAAAAACAACTTCAGGGCGATAAAGCAATGCTTGATTTACCTGAAGTGAATGATATCCCGGGCCAGAAAAATCGCAAACAGCCACCATTAGCGGAATCACCTTCCGATACTACCATTTCATCAGCAGATGAAGAAGGAAATGATATACTCGATGAAAATGAAGATATAATAACCGATAAAAAAACAAATGTCAGTTCCCAGGAAAGAAAATTACTCGACCTGGCATATGATCCTGTTTCTACTGATGACGAGCCTATCGATCAACTGACACTGGATGACAAGGATAATGATGGGGAAATTCTGAATGAAAAAAGTATGGATAAGGATTTATTCGGAGATGATCTTGATACAGAAGAAGAAGAAGAAGAACCATGATTTACCTGATTGAAAAAGATTATCAGGAAATAAAAAAGCCGGATGTAAATAATCTGGCTTTAAAATATTGTTCTATTGTTATTTGCTAATAATCTTTTCAAATCATGCGAATCATGGTTCTAATAATATCCCAAAGGTTTAAATCCCTCGTCAACATTAACGAATTCCCGTATCAGGTTACCATCTTCATAAATAACTATGAAAGATCTTCTCCTGTCATCCGTTTTCTTTTGCAATTCAAGAATTTTTGATACGATGAAAGTTCTATCAACCCATGAGAACCTATCCTCCACCTTCATATATTCCTGAACGGAAGATATTATTTCACCTGTGTTTAAAACGTGAATCGTACTAACCACTCCCCTTTCTGACACTCTGTAGTCGTCAACAGTATCCATAATAAAAATTTATTCAATTTACAGAAATTATTACCTGTCGTGCATTATTGTTATCCACAAAAATGTATAAAATTTCCCACCGGAAATCTAACCCGGATGTGGAAATCCTATTGCCAACAAAAAACCTATATAGGACCCGGTCATGAAATATTGACGAAATAATATCTTAAACAGAAACAAGAAATATGTTTATTTTTTAGCGGAAGCTTTCTTCTTCGGCACTTTTGCACCCTCTTCACGAGCTTCCGATAAACCAATGGCTATTGCCTGTTTTGGGTTTGTAACTTTTTTACCACTGCGACCACTTTTTAATTCTCCATGTTTCATTTCATGCATCGCACGTTCAACTTTGGTACCTGCTTTTTTTGAATACTTTGCCATAAAATATTTTTTTTATGAATATAATTTTTTGTGTATCAAAACGCTTGCCATAGGCAATACTTGTAAAAGGCATTTTGGCATAATTTTTACACCTTCCCAATGAGACCTGGCTTTGCGATACCGATCATTTATTAAAAACATTAGCATGAAAAAACAATTTTTGGCCGGCATGTTTATAACGATATGCATTGCACTTTCACATCCCGGCTTTGCGCAGGTGCACATCTATGTGCATGCACAACCAGTAGCACCGGTTATTGTAAGACCTGCACCTCCCACGCCGGATCATATTTGGGTTGAACACGAATGGATAGTTAGAAATGGAGAGTATGTACATGTACCGGGCTATTGGGCAGTTCCACCAAGGGAAAGAGCAAGATGGGTCCCCGGTCATTGGAAAAGACATCATCGTCACGGTTATTATTGGATGCCCGGTCACTGGGCATATTAAATGCTGAAAATACTCCGGATCGTGAATAAATTCATTATCATATTTTCTTTCATTGGAATTGTTTTGCTGTTAGCATTTACAAATGCCTGGAACAGCCCGGTAATGGGTACAATAACTCCAGCTGATGCAGCGCTCCGGGCCTGGCTTTTTTCAAAAACTGATACTGCTAATGCAATTGT
>Ga0137407_10000340_pt1 | contig 33043 bp, 14 predicted proteins | sample CZOMad2_2_16fung_FD_108410 | JGI IMG/M metagenome (GOLD analysis project Ga0137407, IMG submission 108410) | Vadose zone soil fungal communities from Angelo Coast Range Reserve, California, USA - CZOMad2_2_16fungal (Illumina Assembly) | ecosystem: Environmental > Terrestrial > Soil > Vadose... | reverse complement strand
TGAGCGGTTTCAAGGTAAGGTTGACAGATGTTGACCAGCATTATATTTCACGGGTATACACCGGGCTCATCGGTCATTTTACTTATGCCGATAGCACATATACCCTGAAGATTACAAAAGTATTTTCACAGGTCACGAATGGACGTTTCCAGGTTGATATGCAATTTGTAGGTGCTGTTCCAAAAGGTATCCGCCGTGGTCAAACGCTGCAGATATTGCTTGCGCTCAGTGATGAAAGACAGGCTATCCTTGTACCAAGAGGCGGCTTTTACCAGCAAACCGGAGGTAACTGGATATTCAAAGTAGGTGAAGATGGTAAAACAGCGTACAAAGTGGATATACAGCTTGGCAACCAGAACCAGGATTATTATGAAGTATTGCAAGGTCTTAAGCCCGGCGATAAAGTGGTTACCAGTAGTTATGAAAATTATGGAAATATGCAGGAACTCGTTTTAAAAAAATAATGATTGATCAATTTTAAAAACTGTTGTATGAAAAGAAAACTTATTTACATATTGTTCTTTATCTTTTGCCTGAGTCTTTATGCCTCATCAAAAGAATTTACTGCGACAGGCAAAAAAGAAAATTGCAAACAACAGGCAAAAATTTTGCCGGTAACACAAGGTGCCACTGAAGAGGACATAGCAGATCTGTCACCCATTGCACATTTTTATCTTTCAATATAAAATAACTTATCTCATTTCAAATTCGTAAACATTCACCATAAATAATAAATTAAATGATCAACATCACCAACCTCGAAAAAATCTACAGAACCGAAGAAGTGGAGACAATCGCGCTGAATAAACTTTCTTTCGAAGTAAAAGAAGGAGAATTTGTTGCTGTGATGGGTCCTTCCGGATGTGGAAAATCAACGCTGTTGAATATACTGGGTTTATTGGATGACCCGGATAATGGTAGTTTCCTGTTCAACGGTATTGAGGTAGCTCATTTTAATGAGCGCAAAAGAGCAGATCTGCGCAAGAAAAACATTGGCTTCGTGTTCCAGAGTTTTAACCTCATTGATGAATTAACAGTTTTTGAAAATGTAGAGCTTCCCCTCATCTATCTGGGTGTTAAGGGAGATGAAAGAAAGAAACGAGTAGAAATAGTATTGGACAAAATGCAGATCATGCATCGTCGCAACCACTACCCGCAACAACTTTCCGGCGGTCAGCAACAACGTGTGGCGGTGGCAAGAGCTGTCGTGAATATGCCGAAACTGATCCTTGCGGATGAACCTACAGGTAATCTTGATTCATCGAATGGTAATGAAGTGATGCAATTATTGACTGATCTCAATGAACTGGGCACTACAATTATTATGGTGACTCACTCGGAACATGATGCGCAATACAGTCACAGGATCATTCGTATGCTGGATGGGCAAACTGTAACAGAGAATATTTTAGTGTGACATGAATCGCGTCTGAATACATATAGCTTGATTGTTTGATGGTTAGGTTGTAAAACAATCAAACAGAGGTATTACCAAGTATCAAACCATAAAGCCATCAAACGATGTTAAAGAATTATTTCAAAATTGCCTGGCGCAATCTCCGAAAAAATAAGTTTTTCAGCGCCATTAATATCAGTGGCTTATCCATTGGTCTCGCAGTTGGTATCATGTTGTTGCTTTGGGTACAGGACGAATTAAGTTTCGACGGCTTCCATAAAAATGCTGATCATCTTTACCATGTCACTACTGCGTTTAAACATGACAATAGCAACGATACTTATTGGGGCACCACACCGGCTCCACTCGCTTTTTTTGGAAAGAAAGAAATTCCCGAAATTGAAAATGCCTGCCGCATAACAAATAACTGGAGTGTATCTTTTTTTGAATACAATAAGAAAAAATTTTTTGAGCTAGAATCCAGATTGGTCGATCCATCTTTCTTTACTATGTTCAGTTTTCCGCTCATCAAGGGCAATCCACAAATACCTTTTACGGACGATCAATCCATTGTATTATCCGAAAGCACTGCCAAAAAGTTTTTTGGTAATGATGATCCCATGGGTAAAACCGTCAAAGCAGATGATAAAAAAGACTACCGCGTAACAGGCATCATAAAAGATATTCCGGCTAATTCTTCCATCAGGTGTGATGTAATTTTTGCTTTTGATTTGCTGAAAAAGAATTATGACGGCAAGGGTTATTGGAAAAGTCTGAATGAAGATTGGGGTAATTATAATCACGATACTTATTTTCTTTTGAATCCCAATGCAAACGCAAATGCGGTAGGGAAAAAGCTGGCGGATATCCACCGTCGCAACCAGAATATTGATTTTACAAAAAATATGAACTACCTGATGCAGCCACTGCGTAAGCTGCATTTATACACTGCTGATGGCAGGGAAGAAGGAATGAGAATTGTACGCATCTTTTTTATCGTTGCTGTCATTATCCTGTTAATAGCATGCATCAACTATACCAATCTGGTTACCGCAAGAGCAACCAAAAGGGCCAAAGAAATAAGCATGCGCAAGATCATTGGTGCAGGTAAAGCAAATCTTTTCTGGCAGTTCATGAATGAATCATTTGTCATCCTTTTAATATCCTTATTGGTAGCAACCGTCCTAATCTATCTCGTAATGCCGCTATATAATGATATTGCCGGAAAGGAAATTGTTTTCAATCCCTTCAGCAAAAATGTATTGCTGATATATGGTATCACATTGTCGGTAACCCTGGCGATGGCAGGCATTTATCCGGCCATCACCCTTTCTTCTTTCAAACCACTGGAGGCAATGAAAGGAAAATTGTCCGGCCTCGGAAAAAATATTGCCTTCAGAAAAATATTGGTGGTTATACAATTCACTTTTTCCATCGTATTGATTGTAGGCACTGTTATTATAGGGAAGCAGTTAAAATATATAAGAGAAAAAAATCTTGGATATGATAAGGAAAATGTTTTCGCCTTTAACATGCGCGAACTCAATAATCATTACGATGCTGTCAGGGCAGAACTATTAAAGCGGCCGGGTATCACGGGAGTAACCGCATCGGGGGGTGATATTATGAATCAGTGGAGCTCCACCGGCGATGCGGATTGGGATGGAAAAACAGCACAACAACAAGGATTCATTATAATCCAGGAATCCATTGAAAGAAATTTTATAAAGGAAATGAAACTTCAATTAACAGCGGGAAATGGTTTTACAGGAACGCCTGCGGATAGCACCAATTATATTTTGAATGAAACCGCCATCAGGGAAATGGGATTGAAAGATCCGGTGGGCAAGCGTTTTACTTTTCATGACAAGAAGGGAACAATTGTCGGTATAGTAAAGGATTTTCATTTTAAAAGCATGCATTCAAAAATTGAACCCATCATATTGTTTTATAATCCCGACTGGCGTCAACGCATGTATGTAAAAACAACAGCAAAAGATGCTTCCAAAGCAATTGCCGCGGTTGCCAAAGTATGGAAACAAAATAATACTGATTATCCTTTCGATTATACATTCATGGATGATTCATTCAATAACATGTATAAGTCGGACATACGCATTGGCAAACTGTTTAATTGTTTTGCTGTGATCACCATTTTTATTTCATGCCTCGGACTATTTGCACTTGTAACCTTCACGGCAGAAACCAAAATAAAAGAAATCGGTGTACGCAAAGTATTGGGAGCAAGTGTAACGAATATAGTAAGCATGTTGTCCAAAGATTTTTTAAAGCTCGTCATCATCGCTACCCTGATCGCATTTCCTGTAGCCTGGTGGGCATTGAATAAAATGCTTCAGGATTATGCATACCGCACGGATATGAGCTGGTGGATATTTGCTTTGGCAGGCGCGGGAGCCATATCAGTATCGTTGATCACCGTTAGTTTCCAGGCCATCAAAGCAGCACTGGCAAACCCTGTGAAGAGCTTGAGAACAGAATAGAGCTAATGTGCGGATGTGCAGATGTGCGGATGTGCGAATTGGCCCAGTAGCTCCGCCCTTTAGGGCGGAGGAACCAGAAACCCTGGAAATAATTAAAAAGGTAGAAGGTTTTCAGTCTGTCATCTGTCAACTCAAAACAATCAGCCATGCTTAAAAATTATTTGAAAATCGCCTGGCGCAACCTGATGAAGAGTAAAACATTCTCCTTCATCAATATTTTCGGCTTATCAGTAGGACTTACCTGCTGTATGCTGATCACTTTATATGTTCTGAATGAATTAAACTACGACACTTATCAAAAAAACGCCGACAATTTACATCAGCTAGGTACCATTTTCACTTTGCAGGGTAAGGAAAACAAATTGGCGAATACACCTGCACCAATGGGAGCAACCATGAAACAGGTTTTCCCGGAAATCAAAGAAACGGCGAGACTTGCGGGCCTTTTTGCAGAGGATAAAACCTTGTTCCAGTACACTGAAAAAAATGGCCAGTTAAAATCATTTTACCAGGAAAAAGGATATCTCGCCGACTCTACTTTTTTCAGAATGTTTACATATAATTTTATTGAAGGGGACCCAAATAATGCCCTCAATAATCCAAATACTATTGTATTGTCAGAAGAAATTGCCAGGAAAATTTTTGGCAATCAGTCCGCATTCAATAAAATATTACATATCAGCAGTAGTACTAACGGCGACCATGATTACCAGGTAAAGGGCGTATTCAGACCCATTGATGCTCCTTCGCATATTGACGGGAATTTTTTCATGAGCATGATGGGCGGCACGATTGAAGGTTATATGAAAGAGCGTCCCAATGACCTGGCAACAAATAATATGTATTACACTTATTTATTACTGAAACAAGGGACGGATGCAAAAAAACTGGAAGCAAAATTTCCTGCCTTCATAGATAAATATGCCGGCAAGGATTTAAAAGCAATTGGATTTTACAAAAAACAATTTTTGGTTCCGGTAAAAAGAATCCACCTTTTTTCAGGAATGGATCAGAATGTGACCCCTTCCGGCAGCGTGACTTATTTATACATTCTCTCTTCGATCGCATTGTTCACCTTATTGATAGCTTGTATCAATTTCATGAATCTCTCGACGGCGCGTTCATCCAAGCGTTCTTCTGAGGTTGGGATTCGCAAGGTATTGGGTGCAGAAAAAAATTCTCTCATATCACAGTTTCTCGGCGAATCCGTATTGATGAGCCTGCTGGCATTTATTTTCGCATCGGGTATAACAGCGCTGCTGTTACCAGCTTTTAATAGCATTTCAGGAAAAAATCTTTCCATATCATTCACAAATAATTTTCGCATCATTGGAGGATTTTTTCTTTTGTCTTTTGTTACCGGGTTGATTGCAGGCAGCTACCCTGCATTCTATTTATCATCTTTCAAACCCATTAAAGTACTCAAAGGAAAATTTCAAAATTCTTTTGCCGCCATTTCATTGAGAAAAGGATTGGTGGTTTTTCAATTTATTATATCTGTCATATTAATTATCTCTTCGGTTGTTATCAGCAACCAGATGAATTATCTCAGATCGGCTGATCTTGGTTTCGATAAAGACAGACAGATCGTAATCCCATTGCGAAGCGAAAAAGCAAAAGATATTTTTCAATCTTTAAAAGCAGAATTACGTCAGTCGCCACAAATATTAAATGCGGGAGGGTCGATGTACTATCCCGGAATCGGCAATCCGGCAGATAACCTTTATTATAAGGAAGGGCAAAATATGCAATTGGCAAAAAGATGCCGTATGAACTATGTGGACGAAAATTATCTGCAGACACTGAATCTAAAAACTGTTGCAGGAAGATTATTTTCCAAAGAATTTCCCGCTGATACAAATTTCAGAATCATTCTCAATGAAAACGCCATTAAAGAAATCGGGTTTGCTTCAGCAGAAAAATCAATCGGTCAAAAAGTTTATTTCGATTACCGGGGAAAAAATTATGGCTTTGAAATCGTAGGCGTAGTAAAAGATTTCCATTATGAAGATTTGCATTTGCCCATCACACCTTATGGATTTCAACTGCCTTCGTTGCAATTCCCCAATTATAATTACATGATGGTGCATACGAAGACCGGTGACATGAAACAGATTTTGCAGACAATTGAAAATGCATGGCATCGGCTGAATCCCAATGAACCTTTTGAATATAGTTTCCTTGACGAAAATTTTCAAAAAAATTACGAAGCGGAGAGCCGCCTCTCCGACATTGTAAAATATTTCACCACGATTGCAATTCTTATTTCATGTCTCGGCTTGTTCGGGCTTGCTGCATTCAGTGCAGAACAACGGATTAAAGAGATCGGTGTTCGAAAAGTGCTTGGAGCAAATGTTTTCAATATCGTCGCTTTGTTGTCAAAAGATTTTTTAAAACTTGTAGGCATCGCGATTATCATTGCTTCACCGCTTGCCTGGTTTGTAATGAATAAATGGTTACAGGATTTCGCATACAGAACTCATATCAGTTGGGTTGTATTTCTTATAACGGCAGCAACAGCGCTTTTTATCGCATTATTTACAATCAGCTTCCAGGCAATAAGAGCCGCAACGGCTAATCCGGTGAAGTCCCTACGAACAGAATAATTCTAATATGCGGATGTGCGAATGTGCGGATGTGCGAATTGCCCACTAGCTCCGCCCTTTAGGGCGGAGATCAAATGGATAAATACCCGTAGACAAGATAAAATCTAAAATCACAAAAAAATATTATGCTTAAAAACTATTTCAAAATTGCTTGGCGAAATTTACTCCGCCACAAAGGCTACTCGGTCATCAATGTTGCTGGTTTAGCAGTTGGTATCGCAGCAAGTTTATTATTATTCATCATCGTGCGCTATGAGTTGAGTTATGATAAATTCCAGGAAAATTATTCCAGGATTTACAGGATCGTTACATCGGATAAATATTCTGATGGACTTTCATACAACCCCGGCGTACCTGTGCCATTGTTAGAAACGATGCGGGCTCAATTCCCCGAAATAAAAACGGCTGGTTTAAATGCCGCTTTTGGAACACAGGTGATGGTATTGGGAGATAATAAAAATGACGATGGCAATAATAAAAAATTTATTGAAGATGCCGGGATGTTCTTTACCGATCCGCAATTCATGGATATTTTCCATTACAATTTTTTGTTGGGTAATGCTTCTGTATTAAAAGAACCTAATAATATTATACTCAGTAAAAAACTGGCAGAAAAATATTTTACTGACTGGCAATCTGCTGTCGGAAAACTCATCAAACTGGATAATACAATAATACTGAAAGTAGCTGCTATCATAGATAATCCACCTGCTAATACGGACTTTCCCATGCAAGGTGTCATATCTTTTGAAACATTAAAGAAGTATCCTGAATCATATCATTACCATCCGGAATGGGGAAGCACTTCCAGCAGTTTCCAGGTATATTCACTGATACCAAAAAATGCGTCCATCGTTTCCTTCAATAATTTGCTGAAAAAATTCTGCGACAAACAATATAAAGATGACCTTCATTCCAAGCGTTTACATTTTTTTCAGCCTTTAAGTGAAGTACATTCCGACACACGTTTTGAAAATTTTGGCGATCATGTTACCTCCAAATCAACCATTACCACTTTAATACTGATTGGCGTGCTTATCATCGTTATGGCATGTATCAATTTTATAAATCTTTCAACTGCACAGGCTGTAAGTCGTTCAAAAGAAGTAGGTGTTAGAAAAGTGTTGGGAGGAAACCGTTTTCAATTATTCTGGCAGATGATGGGTGAAACTGCCCTCATTGTATTATTTTCTCTAGGGTTGGCGCTGCTCTTTGCCAAGCTCGCACTGCCTTATATCAAACATATTGCTTCTGTACAGGAATCATTATCACTTATCACTCCGGGCAATACCATCTTCCTTTTGTCAATTGCCTTGTTAATAACGTTCCTTTCGGGATTCTATCCATCGCTTATCCTGTCGGGCTTTAAACCGGCGATGGCCTTAAAAAACAAAATTAATTCTGCATCAGTTGGAGGTATATCATTAAGAAGAGGATTGGTGATTTTGCAGTTTGCAATTTCGCAGATTCTTATCATAGGAACGATCATTGCAATCAGCCAAATGAATTTCGTGCGAAATGCTGATCTTGGTTTTAATAAAGAAGCCGTATACGTGCTGCAGGGAAATAAAGACAGCGCAAGTACAGCAAGGCTGCCGGCATTTAAACAGGATTTGCTGAAACTACCCGATGTTCGTTCTGTTTCTTTCAGTACTGATGTTCCTTCTTCCGACAATAATTGGGGAACCAATTTTTCATTCGATCACGGGAAGGATCAGGACTTTACTCTTTTTCTAAAATTTTGCGATGAAGATTATTTGAAAACTTTTGGATTGCAATTGGTCGCGGGGCGGAATTATAATTATGAAAAAGGCGATACGATGCGGGAAGCATTGGTCAATGAAACACTCATCAAAAAACTAGGTATTCAAAATCCCGCCAATGCCATTGGAAAAGATATTCGTATCGGCGGAAATAGCTGGATAAAAATTGTTGGAGTAATAAAAGATTTTAAAACCAATTCACTTCGTGAAACGATTAAGCCAACACTTATCGCAGCAAAGAGAAAATTTTATGGAACAACTGCCATCAAAATACATACCGCCAATCTTGCTGCTACGCATGCCGCCATTGAAGCATCATGGAATAAATTTTATCCGGAATATGCAATGAATGGAGGTTTTCTGGACGAAAGCATTGCACAATTTTACCGGCAGGAAGAACAACTTTCTCTTCTATATAAAATTTTTGCAGGCCTCGCGATTTTTATTTCCTGTCTGGGTTTATACGGACTCGTTTCTTTCATGGCCGTTCAGCGTGTAAAAGAAGTCGGGATCAGGAAAGTGCTTGGCGCAAGCATCGGCAATATTATTTACCTGTTCTCTAAAGAGTTTACCATTCTGATTGGCGTCGCTTTTATCATTGCAGTTCCTGTGGCCTGGTACATGATGAGTAACTGGCTCAACAATTTTGCTTATCGGATCAATATAAACATCGGCGTATTCCTGCTCGCAGTAGTTATTTCAATCATAATAGCCCTGATCACCGTAGGATACAAAGCCATTAAAGCTGCCGTTGCCAACCCTGTGAAGAGTTTGAGATCGGAATAGAACTAATGTGCGGATGTGCAGATGTGCAAATGTGCGAATTTATAAATATCCTACCCATTAGCTCCGCCCTTCAGGGCGGAGGCAGAGGTTGGAGATTCATGTAGAACACCATGCAACAATTTTCCATTTAATCCGACTATAGATTATGATCAGCATCATGCTGTTTTTGTAGTTATTGCCCACATCTAAAATCATTATCAGCCATGTTCAGGAATTATTTAAAAACCACGATTCGTAATTTATGGAAGAATAAAGTGTATGGATTTCTCAACATTTTTGGCCTCGCAATCGGTATCACTTGTGCCGGACTTATTTTTTTGTGGGTGGAAAATGAGTATACCTACGATCATCATAACGTAAAAAGAAATTATCTGTATTGGATAAGGGAAAACCAGGCATATAACGGGACAATATATACGTACAATGCCACACCCGGGCTAATGGCCCCGGCTATGAAAACCGAAATACCAGGAGTCGCCAATACTGCAAGATCCACCTGGGATCAGTCAGTATTATTCACGCTTGGTGACAAATCAATTTATGAGTCGGGTAGTTATGCTGATTCTTCCCTATTCACCATGTTTACGATACCTTTTGTTCAGGGCAACGCTTCCACTGCTTTTAATCAATTGCATTCGTTGGTGATTTCTGAAAAAATGGCGAAAAAATTTTTTGGTGATGATAAAAATATAATCGGCAAACCCATCAAGGTTGACAACAAAGAGAATTATGTTATATCAGGAGTTTTTAAAGATTTTCCGGATAATTCTTCCCTAAAATATGAGTGGCTCTCTCCTTTCCAGACTTATTTTGAAAAGAATAAATGGTTAAACAACTGGGGATCGAATGGAATCAGAACCTTTGTAGAATTAAAACCTCTTACTTCGCGTGCTTCCGTTGATAAAATATTATACGATTACATACAAAAAAGAGTCGCTCAGGCAGTTGCCAGGCCATTCCTGTTCTCTATGAATGATTGGCGTCTCCGTAATAATTTTACTGACGGAAAACAAAACGGTGGACAAATAGAATTTGTGAACATGTTCACTATTATTGCCTGGATCATTTTATTGATTGCCTGTATCAATTTCATGAACCTTGCTACTGCCCGTTCAGAAAAAAGAGCAAGAGAAGTCGGAGTTAGAAAAGTGCTTGGCGCAGAGAAAAAAACATTGATCACACAATTCGTTGGCGAAGCTTTGTTCATGGCCTTGCTGGCTGTTGTACTTGCAGTAGGTATGATTCTGCTTCTCTTACCCGCATTTAATTTACTTGTCGAAAAACAGCTTACACTTGGTTTAACCAATCCATCACACCTGCTCTCATTAATTGGTATTGCTTTATTATGCGGATTGGTTGCGGGCAGTTATCCTGCATTATATCTTGCTTCCTTCAACCCCATATTTGTTTTCAAGGGACTGAAAATGAAATCCGGCAGCGCTGCATGGATCCGGAAAGGTTTGGTCGTTTTCCAGTTTACTATTTCAATCATATTGATCATCTGTACAATCATCATTTTTCAGCAGGTACAATATGTAAAGAACAGGGATCTTGGTTATAATAAAGACAACCTGATTACAATGGATGCACAAGGTGATATTGTAAAACATTTCTCTTCTATCAAAGAGCAGCTGATCGGAACAGGAGTCGTAGAAAATGCATCGCTGTCAAGCCAGGGGATTTTATGGGGGGGAAGCAATACGGATGACTATACCTGGGAAGGCAAAGATCCCGGTAAAAAAATTCTCATCACCTACGATTATGTTAGTCCCGAATATATCTCCACGACTAAAACAAAAATGATTGAGGGAAAAGATTTCACATCCCTCGCTGACAGCAACAAAATGATCGTCAATGAAAGATTGGCAAAAATGATGGGCAAAGGTAGCCCGGTAGGCAAAATCATCAGGGCTGATACTACGAAGTTCGAAGTGATCGGTGTTACAAAAGATTTTGTTTTTGGGGATATGTATGGGGCGAGTGATCCTTTATTATTTATTTGCCACCCCAAGTGGATAAACTTTTTATATATCCGTATCAAACCGAATATGGATCTCGAAAAATCCATTTCAAAAATTGAATCCGTAATGAAAGCAAATAATCCCGGATATCCATCCGATTACAAATTTGTAGACTCACAGTTCAATGATATGTTCAAAACAGAATCATTGATCAGTAAGCTCTCCCGTTTGTTTGCAAGTCTGGCCATCATCATTTCATGTCTCGGATTATTTGGTTTAGCAGCATATACTGCAGAAAGGAGAACAAGAGAAATAGGTATCCGGAAAGTGTTGGGAGCTTCTGTGTCGGGTATCGCAGGATTATTATCAAAAGATTTTTTACAACTCGTATTGATTGCAGCCATCATTGCTTTTCCATTTTCATGGTGGGGAATGCATAAATGGTTACAGAATTATGCATACCGGATTGAGATCAGTTGGTGGGTATTCGTGCTTGCGGGATTTCTTGCCATAGTGATCGCCATTATTACAATTAGTTCGCAGGCTATCAGGGCCGCGCTGACCAACCCGGTGAAGAATTTGAGAACAGAATAAAGTGAATGTGCAAATGTGAAAATGTGCAAATGTGCGAATTAGCCCACTAGCTCCGCCCTTTAGGGCGGAGAAAAAAATTATAAATCGTTCACCATGCTCAAAAATTATTTTCTCATTGCAATCAGGAACCTGAAAAAAAATAAAGTTTTTTCTTTTATCAATATCCTGGGACTTGCTCTGGGCATGGCCTGCAGCCTGTTGATATTATTATGGGTGCAGGATGAAAAAGCTGTGAATGCTTTTCATGCAAATGGCAAACGTTTGTACAGCGTATATGAACGCCAGTATTATGATAATAAAATTGATGCTTTTCATTCAACACCAGGTCTGATGCCTGATGAAATGAAAAGAGTTTTGCCCGATGTGGAATATGCATCCGCATTCGCGTGGCCCTACAAAAACACTTTCCAGGTTGGAGAAAAAATTCAGAAAGAAGAAGGCAATCACGCCAGTGCCGATTTCTTTAAAATATTCAGTTACCCCTTACTGCAAGGCAATGTCGCGACAGCATTAAATTCACCGGTAAGCATTGCTATCTCCAGAAAAATGGCAAACGATTTTTTTGGTGGCCCGCGGACAGCTATCGGCAAAACCATCCGCTATGAAAACAAAAAGGATTTTACAGTATCTGCTGTATTCGAAAACTTACCTGAACACGCATCTGATAAATTTGATTACCTCATCAACTGGCAATTTTTTGTTGAGGAAAATGGATGGCTCAAGAGCTGGGGCAATAATGGACCAAATACTTTTATTGTACTCAGGGCGGGGACAGATCCTGTCGCATTCGAAAAAAAGATCGTTCATTTCCTGGATAATTATAATAAAGAACAAAACGATGCCTTTCGCATTCAATTAGGCATACAGCGATTTGATGATATGTACCTGCGTTCAGAATTTAAAAACGGGCAAATTACCGGAGGACGGATTGAATATGTACGTCTCTTTAGTATTGTAGCGATATTCATACTGCTGATTGCATGTATCAATTTTATGAATTTAACCACGGCCCGTTCCATGAAAAGGGCAAAAGAAATTGGTATTCGTAAAGTTGTCGGCGCCGTTCGGGCTGCACTCATTCGTCAGTTCATCGGCGAAGCAGTGCTGCTTGCTTTTTTGGGAGTGATCGCTGCTTTGATCCTTGTATGGCTGGCCTTGCCCACATTCAATGAGCTTACCCGGAAAAATATATCGTTTCCATTCTCCAATATAAATTTTTGGTTGAGCATTGCAGGGTTGACATTGATCACAGGTTTTGTATCAGGCAGCTATCCGGCAATATTTTTATCCTCTTTCAATCCGGTAAAAGTTTTAAAAGGAAGTTTGCGTTTCAGTTCCAAAGCAGCATTGTTCCGCAAAAGCCTGGTGGTTTTTCAATTTGTTCTTTCGATTGTACTGATCATCGGCACCATCGTTATATCACAACAGGTAAATTATATACAAACAAAAAATCTTGGATATGACCGTGAAAATCTCATCTATATTCCACTCGAAGGCGACCTCGTAAAAAATTATGAAGTATTCAAAGATGAAGCAATGAAAAAGCCAGGTGTGAAATGGATTTCATGCGCCTCTCAGGCTCCTACAGGAATTGAAAATGGCACTGGCGGTGTTGACTGGGATGGCAAGCAACCTAATAGCGTGGCCATGTTCACACAAATCGCCATTGGATACGATTTCGCTAAAACACTGAATCTTAAATTGGCAAAAGGTCGTGATTTTTCAAAAGCCTTTGCAACAGATTCTGTCGGATATATTGTCAACGAAGAAGCATTAAAAAAAATCAGTTATAAGGATCCGATCGGAAAGCGTTTGACATTCTGGGGAAAAAAAGGAAGTATTGTAGGTGTTGTAAAAGATTTTCACTTCGCCTCTTTACACGAACCAATCAAACCGCTGGTTATACGTTTGGGAGAAAAAGATGGTTATGGAAGCATTCTCGTGCGGACACAAGCGGGAAAAACAAAACAGGCCATTGCCGGCCTGGAAGCTTTATGCAAACAACTCAATCCGAAATTTCCTTTTACTTACCAGTTTTCTGACGAAGAATACCAGAAGTTATACAGAAGCGAACAGGTTATCAGTAAGCTTTCAGGTTATTTTTCTTTCCTTGCAATATTCATTTCATGTCTTGGATTATTAGGCCTTGCGATGTTTACAGCGGAACAGCGTACAAAAGAAATCGGGATCAGGAAAGTTCTTGGTGCAAGCACATCTTCCCTATTCACATTATTATCAAAAGAATTTTTACAGTTTGTACTGCTGGCACTTGTTATTGCAACACCGGCCGCATGGCTGATGATGAACAAATGGTTGCAGGATTATTCATATCGCATCAATATATCATGGTGGATTTTTGTGCTTGCAGGTTCCATTGCGATACTGATTGCATTGGCCACTGTAAGTTTCCAGGCAATCAAAGCGGCACTGGCAAACCCTGTAAAAAGTTTGAGAACAGAATAGTCAGAACTGGGATTTATGGGATGAATGGGATTATGAGGAAAATTGAATGGTTGATAAGTTGAATAGTTAATGAGTATGATATGGGATATTAATATGCAGCCCACTAGCTCCGCCCTTTAGGGCGGAGATTAATTGACGGCATTTGCACAAAAAAATGATGTTTAAAGATTGAAAAAAGTCGAATATTAAATAACAATTAGTAATCACTGACCATGTTCAAAAACTTTTTCAAAACTGCCTGGCGTAATTTGATCAAAAACAAAACTTATGCCTTCCTGAATATCTCCGGACTTGCCATTGGTGTTACGGTTTGCCTGCTGATCGGTGTATGGTTGCAAAGAGAATTAAGCTTTGATAATTTTCATCCCAGGACCAGTCCGATCTTTCGCATCTTCAATACATTCAAAAGCGAAAGTGAATCATTTTCCCAGGCGCCTTCAGGAATCGCCTTGGGTGCACAATTGCCAAAACAATTGCCCGCTGTGAAAGCAGCCTGCCGGGTATTTAATTTTGAGTATAAATTCAAGGCAGGCAACAACCAGTTTTTTGAACCTCGTACATTCATCGTTGATTCAAATTTTTTCAGTTTTTTTGGATTTCGTTTAAAACAAGGACAACCAATACAGGTTCTGAACTCACCCAATCAACTTGTGCTTTCAGAAAAAATCGCGATTAAATATTTTGGGAGTACACAAGACATTATTGGCAAAACAATGATGATGGATGATCGGCCCATGACCGTTGCAGGTGTTGCAGAAAATCCGCCGGCTAATTCACATCTTCAATTTGATATTTTAATTCCCTACATCTATTTCAGAAATTGGGCAATACAGCATTGGAAAGAAGATATCGATAATACATGGGTTGGAGGCTGGCCATACACTTATGTTCAGTTAGCAGATCCTAACAAATGGAAAGAAACAGAAAAACAAATTAATAATGTAGTCGCTAAATTTTCGAAGAAAGATTGGGAAGAAAATAAAATGTCGTACCAATATTTTCTTCAGCCTATCGGGGACATTCATTTAAAATCTCATTTACGTTACGATGCATCAAATAACGGAAGTCTTTCTACAGTAAATATTTTTTCTATTGTCGGTGTCATCGTTTTATTGCTTGCATGTATCAATTATATCAATCTTACTACAGCGGGCGCAATAAAACGTGCTAAAGAAACATCAGTAAGAAAAGTAATTGGCGCAACCAAAATGCAATTGGTCCGTCAGTTTTTTTTAGAAACTTTCATTATTTGTACCATCGCTGTTGTTTTGGGTGTTATCATATTTAAACTCATATTGCCGGCATTCTCGACGTGGATAGGGCAGCCTTATGATTTCCCCTTAACCGTCACAAATATTTTAATAATCTTTGCTTTTATTATTTTCATTGCCGCTGTTTCAGGAATATATCCCGCCGCAATTTTATCTTCTTTCAATCCCGCTGTTTCATTAAAAGGGAATTTCCTGCAAAGCAAACGTGGTAATATTATCAGGAAAAGTCTTGTAGTATTTCAATTCACCATAACCATTGCCCTGGTCGCATCCATTTTGATCATTACCCGGCAAATGAATTTTATTAAAAACAAATCGCTTGGGTTTAATGGTAATGCAGTATTGGAAGTAAATTTTAATGGTGATCAGAATGTGGTTCAGCATTATGGTTCTATCAGGAATGAATTGCTAAAAAACTCCGATATCCTTAATGTAAGTTCACATGATCAAAATATTGTAGGCGGGTTAGGAAATGGGTGGACGACTACTGTAAATTTAAAAGGAGAAGAAGTTTCGACAAGTATTTATCGTTTGAATGTAGATGCAAATTATTTCGATACATATAGCATGAAACTGGCAGCCGGTCGTTTTTTCTCAAAAGATATTCCTACTGATTCCGCAAAGTCTGTTTTAGTTAATGAGTCTGCCGTAAAAACTTTTGGATGGCAAACAGCTGCAAATGCGATTGGTAAGCCATTCGGCAAAAAGGATCAAAAGAGACATGTTATTGGGGTAATCAAAGATTTCAATTTTGAAAATCTGCATAAACGTGTTGATGCATTGTTGATCGGTTATGCACATGGAGGAAATGGCATCTCAATAAAAATCGATGCAGCTCATATTCAAGGGGCAATCGATCAACTTACAAAAACCTGGAAAAATATTGTTCCTGAAGTTCCATTGCAATATTCTTTTGTTGATGAAAGAATAAACAAGCAATATGGCAGCGAACAAAAGATGGAAGGAATTTTCTACGGATTTTCAGCGCTCTCATTACTGATTGCCTGTTTAGGATTATTCGGACTGACCACATTTGTTGTGGAAAGAAAAACCAAAGAGATCGGCATTCGCAAGGTATTAGGAGCAAGTGTTTCAGGTATCATAAGCCTGTTATCAATAGATTTTTTAACGCTTGTACTGATATCAATATTAATCGCGTCTCCGCTGGCCTGGTATTTTATGAATAACTGGTTACAGGATTTTGCTTACCGGGTTCAGATAAACTGGTGGATATTTTTGCTCGCAGGGATTGTGGCCATGCTGATCACTTTTATTACGGTAAGCCTGCAGGCAATCAAGGCTGCAATGGCGAACCCGGTGAAGAGTTTGAGAACGGAATAATATTAATGTGCGAATGTGAAAATGTGCAGATGTGCGAATTGAGGCCTACCCACTAGCTCCGCCCTTTAGGGCGGAGTGGATGAAACAAAATTTTAAATGGTAAATCGATATCATGTTTAAAAGTTTTTTAAAAACAGGCATACGCAATCTCTGGAGGAGCAAAGGATTTTCGGCGCTCAATATTTGCGGTCTGGCAATCGGTATGGCGAGTGCGATGATCATTTTATTATGGGTGCAGAATGAATTAAGTTATGATCGGTTTTATCCGAATATAGATCGTTTATATCAGGCATGGAACCGTGATAAATGGGACGATGAAGTGAAATGCTGGAACTCAACGCCAAAAATTATGGCGCCATCACTCAAACTGGAATATCCTGAAATAGAAAAAGCTTCCAGGATAAACTGGAACCAGAATTTTCTTTTCAATGTAGGGGAAAAAAATCTTTATTCGCAAGGAACCATGGTGGATCCTGATTTCCTGACTATGTTTAGTTGGCCATTTGAACAAGGTGATCCCAATACAGCCCTGAATAACCCTGTGTCAATTGTTCTCACTAAAAAACTTGCAAAAAAATTATTCGGAAATGAAAATGCCATTGGGAAAGTTATCAAAATAGATAACAAAGATAATTTCACGGTGAGTGCTGTTATGAAAGATCTTCCCAACAATACCGGGTTCAATTTTGAATATTTGTTGCCCTGGACATATATGGTTACGCGGGGAACAATGGATAGCTCATGGTGGAATAATTCCACGCGTACGATTGTATTGCTCAAACCGAATACAAACGTCACCGCTTTAAACGCTAAAATAAAAAATGTTACTAAAACACATGCCGGACAGGGTCAGACCACGGAAGTTTTTTTATACCCTGTCAGCAAACTTCGTTTGTATGGCCAGTTCACGAATGGTATTCCGTCGGGTGGACGCATTGAGATGGTAAAAGTGTTTATCATCATTGCAATATTTATTTTGCTGATTGCCTGTATTAATTTCATGAACCTCTCAACTGCACGCAGTGAAAAAAGAGCAAAGGAAGTAGGCATTCGCAAAGTATCCGGAGCTTTGAAAGGATCGCTGATCGGCCAGTTTCTTTTTGAATCGGTGATGATCTCCATCATCGCAGGCATATTGGCTCTGCTGGTTGTTCAGCTTTGTATTCCATCATTCAATACGCTTACCAGGAAACAGCTCGGAATAGCGTACGGCGATATTTATTTCTGGCTCTCATTTCTCGGATTTATTTTGTTCACCGGTGTACTAGCAGGTAGCTACCCGGCATTTTTCCTGTCTTCCTTTAAACCTGTAATGGTGTTGAAAGGAAGTTTCAAAAAAGCAAATGCGTTGATTACCCCGCGGAAAATTTTGGTGGTATTGCAATTTACATTTGCCATCACTCTTATTATTTGCACCATCATCATCCGGCAACAAATCAAATATGCGCAGCAAAGAGAAAACGGCTATGATAAAAGCAGTCTTGTTTTTGTCAGCATGGCGGGTGATATCGAAAAAAAATACCAGTTGATCAGAAATGATCTGCTTCGCGACAAGATCGCTGTTTCCATCAGCAAAACAAGTTCACCGATAACAGACTCATGGAGCAACACCTGGGGTTTTCATTGGGAAGGCAAATCGGCGACCGACAAAACGATCGTCAATGTGTATTGCAGTGATGGCGACCTGGTAAAAACAACGGGGATGAAAATCATACAGGGCAGGGATATCAATCTGAAAAATTTTTTGACGGATTCTTTTGCAGCAGTGATAAATGAAGCAGCTGTAAAGGCGATGTCGTTCAAAAATCCAATCGGCCAAAACCTGCGATATGATACCAATTATCATGTAATCGGTGTGGTGAAAGATTTTATTATCGAATCTCCGTACGAACCTATCAGGCCCATCGTAGTGATGGGTCCTCATAACCAGTTTTTCAATACCATTCATATCAAACTCAATAAAGAAAATTCCACTGCCAAAAATATCGCAGCCATGGAAAAAATATTCAAACAATATAATCCTCAATATCCTTTCGAATACAAATTCGTTGATGAAACGTATGCGGAGAAATTTACCAGCGAACAGGTGACCGGTTCACTGGCAGGATGGTTTTCTTTCCTCACCATTTTTATTTCATGTCTTGGCTTATTTGGACTTGCAACATATATGGCGCAAAACCGGATCAAAGAAATCGGTGTAAGGAAAGTGCTTGGTGCTTCTGTTACAAATATCACTGCTTTACTATCTAAAGATTTTTTAAAACTGGTTGTGTTATCCCTGGTAATTGCAAGCCCGGTGGCATGGTTTGCCATGTATAAATGGCTCGAAGGATTTAACTATCATACACCTATCAGCTTATGGATATTTATTATGGCGGGATTACTTGCTTTGGTGATCGCATTTATGACGGTGAGTTACCAGGCCATCAGGGCAGCATTGAGCAATCCGGCGAAGAGTTTGAGAACAGAATAATATTAATGTGCGAATGTGAAAATGTGCGGATGTGCGAATGAGAGACAGGAATTATAAAAATTGAAATATCAACCGATCATTATGTTTAAAAACTTTTTCAGAACCGCATTCAGAAATCTTTGGAAACATCGCATTTTTTCCTTCATTAACCTTACCGGCCTGGCAGTAGGCATGTCCGCATGCTTTTTAATTTATTTGTATGTGAAATTTGAATTGAGCTATGATGCATTCAATACCAAGGCTGATCGTATTTATCGCGTCGTATGCGATATTAAAACACCCACCGAAGTTTTAAAATTTTCCGTACCATCATGGGCAATGCCAAAAAATATCAAGAATGATTTTCCCGAAGTGGAATCTTTTACCAGGGCGCTTGGCGACAATATCCTGATTAGAAAGGGAAATATTAAATTCCAGGAAGAAAATTCATTGTGGGCCGATTCTTCTTTGTTCAGGGTATTCGATTTCAAATTGATTAAAGGCAATCCGCAAACCGCATTGAAAGAGCCATTCAGCATCGTGTTTTCTGAAACCGCTGCAAAAAAATATTTTGGCAATGCAAATCCATTAGGACAAAGTTTATTGATAACAGGTGATGGACTTGCTGCAACAGTTACCGGTGTAATGAAAGATATACCTGAAAATTCACAGGTAAAGGGTGACGTGATTATATCGATGACTACACTTACGCAAAAACTCGCACCAAAGATCGAAGAACAATGGGGCAATTTCGGTGCCGCAACTTTCCTTCTTTTAAAACCAGGAGCGAGTCCTAAAGGCCTTGAAGCAAAATTCCCTGCATTCCTCGAAAAACGCGATGGCACGGGAATGAAGCAAAGCAAGATGTTCTACAGTTTATTTCTTGAACCATTGAGAAATGTGTATTTATATTCAACGCGTGATGGAAGCAAAACCGGTAATATAAATAACGTATATATATTCTCCATCGTTGCTGTATTTATTTTATTGATTGCATGTATCAATTTTATTAACCTTACCACTGCGAGATCTGCAGAGCGTGCCAAAGAAGTTGGAATAAGAAAAGTTGTTGGCGCAGGAAAAAGCCAATTGGCCTGGCAATTTATTGGTGAGTCAGTGATGTTATGCCTGATCGCTTTTTTATTAAGCCTCGGCATCTGCGTTTTATTGCTCCCCTCATTCAATATGCTCGCGGGCAAAACGATCAGTCATGGTATTTTTGAAAACATTCAATATGTAGTCATCCTTTTCTTCGGAGCAGTTGGTATTGGTTTGCTTGCGGGAATATATCCTGCATTGGTACTTTCTTCTTTCAAACCCGTTATCGTATTGAAAGGACGTTTTGTAACTGGCACAAGGGGAATTATCCTGAGAAAAGGTTTGGTAATAGCGCAGTTCACTATTTCTATCGCATTGATCATCGGGACGATTATTGTTTATACACAAATGAAATATATGCGAAGCCAGGATCTCGGCTTCAGTAAAGATCAGATCATGGTTATCGATTCACAAGGTGACCAGGCTAAAAATTCATTGAAACAGGAAATAGCAGGTATTCCAACGGTGAAGTCTACCGCCATGTCTTCAAGTGTTCCTGGTGGTGGCAGACCTACAGCATATTCAGAAATCGAAAATACAAAAGGCGAATTACAGATCGCTAACCTTGAATTATATTTTGTTGACTTTGATTATATCAACCAATTCAAAATAAAAATGGCTGCGGGAAGGGCCTTCTCAAGAAATTTTATGACTGATACCACGCAGTCCATGATACTGAATGAAGCTGCAGTAAAAATGTTTGGATATGCTTCGCCGCAGCAGGCCGTTGGCAAACGTTTCAAACAATGGGGCAGGGAGGGCAAGATTATTGGAGTCATGAAAAATTTTCATTTTGAAGCTTTACAGGAAACCATCAAACCATTAAGTATGCGGATCGAGCCGAATGGTTGCAACCTTATTTCTGTAAATGTATCCACTGCCAACCTGCCTGCTACTATTGCCGCTGTTGAAAATAAATGGAAAACACTGATTCCGAACCGGCCATTCAGTTATTTTTTTATGGATGAATTTTTCGATAAACAATATCGCGGTGAAGAAAGATTCGGAAAACTGTTTTTGAATTTCTCCGTGCTTGCAATTTTTATTTCATGCCTTGGCTTATTGGGGCTCGCATCATATAGCACGATGCAACGTACGAAGGAAATAGGTATCCGGAAAGTTATAGGATCATCCGTATCAGGCATTGTAAACTTATTATCAAAAGATTTTTTGAAGCTTGTGTTTATCTCTTTTCTCATTGCCGCGCCGGTTTCCTGGTACCTGATGTATAAATGGCTGCAGGATTTTGCATACCGGACAAAAATCAGTTGGTGGGTATTTGCTATTGCTGGTATCACGGCTCTGCTGATCGCTTTGTTGACCATCAGTGTTCAGGCGATCAGGGCAGCAATGGCAAACCCGGTGAAGAGTTTGAGAACAGAATAATTCTAATGTGCGAATGTGCAAATGTGCGAGTTACCCACTAGCTCCGCCCTTTAGGGCGGAGAAGACGAAGGAGTTTCAAATTTTTAAAAACCATTGCAAACAATTAAACAATATATAAAAACATGAAAAAACATCTAATCTTCTCATTGCTGTTATTTGTAGCATTTGCCGGCAGGTCGCAATCCGGTCGTGACGAGCCTTATATGACAAAATCTCTTGCGAATGAGTCTATAAAAGAGGTAGACGCCTGGACACAGGGTGGCAGCATTTCTGTTTCGGGCGGAAATGTTACAGACGCACGTATTGAAGTATATATAACATCAAACGGCAGGGAAAACAGCTTGTCGAAAGACGAAATTAAAAAAAGGCTGAGCGACGATTATGAGTTAAGCATAACCGTTAGTGGCGGTAAGCTGACAGCAGTTTCCAAAGCAAAGGAAAGGAATATGAACTGGAAACGCTGGCTGAATATTTCATTTAAAATATTCGTTCCGCAAAATGTTTCTACAGATCTTTCAACCAGTGGTGGAAGCATCAGTCTTTCAAATTTATCAGGAACGCAGGATTTCAGAACCAGCGGAGGCAGTCTGACAGTTGAAAAAGTAACCGGGAAAATCACTGGCGGAACTTCCGGTGGAAGCATTGATGTATCCGATTCAAAAGAAGATATTGATCTGCATACGAGCGGTGGAAGCATTAAAGCAGAGAACTGCACCGGCAAAATCAAATTGAATACTTCCGGTGGTTCTTTAAGATTGCGTGACCTGAACGGAATCGTTCGCGCAACTACCAGCGGCGGCAGTGTTGACGGAAGAAATATCATCGGCGAATTGGCCGCACACACGTCAGGGGGAAATGTTGACTTACACGAAATGTCATGCAGCCTGGACGCGTCTACCAGTGGCGGAAATATTTCGGTGGATATCAAAGAGCTTCGTGAATATATTACGATCAACAATTCTTCGGGGCATGTGGATCTTGAACTTCCAAAAAACAAAGGACTTGATCTCAGGTTGAATGCTGAAAAGATCAAAACAGATCCACTGACTAATTTCAGCGGATCTGTCGAAGAAAACAAACTGCATGGAAAATTAAATGGAGGCGGTGTACCGGTTACAGTGGATGCTGGAAGCGGAAGGATTAATCTTACGTTTAAATAAGCGAGTGGTGAGTGGCGAGTGGCAAGTGGTGAGTAGCGAGTAGCGAGTGGGATATAAATTGCAACCCCCACTCGCCACTCACCACTCGCCTCCAGCCACTAGCCTATAAATAGAACATTTAGCAATTAAAAAACCAGCCATGATAAAAAACTATTTCAAGACAGCATTCAGAAATTTGTTACGCCATAAAAACTATACGATCATAAATATATCCGGGCTGGCAGCAGGGATTGCTGTTTGCGTAGTCATATTTATCGTCATACAGTTTCAATTGAGCTATGATAATTTTCATTCAAAAAAAGATCGTATTTACCGTGTATTGACGGAATACCACCATGCTGATGCTGCTGAAATTTTTTATGGCTCAGCTGTACCTACCCCAATGGCATTGGGTTTAAGAACATCATTTCCCCAAATAGAAAAAGTGGCGCCTATCTATACAGAGGGCAATGACCAGATATTGGTATTGAATGACAACGGACAACCTGCGAAAAAATTCAAGGAAAAGAAGGGAGTCTTTTTTACCGAACCTTCTTTCTTCGAAATATTTGATTTTCCCATGATAGCCGGAAACCCCTTAATAGCATTGAAGGATCCGAATTCGGCAGTGCTCAGCAAAGAAACCGCAGAAAAATATTTTGGCGATTGGAAAACAGCTATGGGAAAAACAATCAAGTGGAATAACAGGTATGTTTTAAAAATCACGGGTATCCTCGCAACAATTCCTGCCAACACGGATTTCGGATTAAAAATAGTGATCGCTTACGGTACCGGTCATACGGCAGCATTTGCAAAGTCGAACGACTGGGGCAGCACCAGTTCGGATTTTGGCTGTTATATTTTATTACCGGCAAATGTATCCGAGGCATCATTCAATACACAGCTCAGAGCATTTTCAAAAAAAATGGAACCGGCGGATGATAAGGATAGCCATATCATTCAATCCCTGGGCAAAGTGCATTTGGATACGCATGTCGGCAATTACAGCGGCAAATCAATAAGCCCTGAATTGATCAGGGGATTGTGGTTGATCGCAGCATTTATTCTTTTGATCGCCTGCGTCAATTTTATAAATCTTTCCACTGCCCAGGCTGTTAACAGGGCAAGAGAAATAGGCGTAAGAAAAGTATTAGGTAGCAATAAGACGCAATTGAAATTACAATTCATCACCGAAACCTTGCTGATTGTACTGATTGCCGTAGCAATGGCAGTTTTAATCAGCATCATTGCCTTACCTGCGATGAGTAAAATATTAAACATCCCATTGTCATTTGATATTGTAAATAATCCATCAATTATTTTATTTCTTTTCATTATCACAATTGCAGTTACCCTGCTTGCAGGATTTTATCCTTCATTGGTTTTATCAGGTTTCAATCCAATCAATGCTTTAAAAAGCAAGCTTTCAGCAAATAGCACCAAAGGCATTTCATTACGGAGAGGATTGGTTGTATTTCAATTCATCATTGCACAGGTATTGATTATAGCCACACTTATTATCGTAAAACAAATGGATTATTTCACCTCGCGGCCAATAGGATTCGATAAAAATGCGATCGTTAACGTGCCTTTTCCAAGTGATAGTATCGGTTTTTCGAAATTGAATTATTTGCGGAAAAGGTTAGCTGATACCAGGAATATTCAAAATGTCAGCTTCAGTTCCACTACACCCGTTGAAGATGATGATGACAACTGGAGCACATTCAATTTTAATCATAAAGTAAAGGGAACTGATTTTTATGCCATCGTTAAATTTGCAGATAACCAGTATCAGCCGGTTTATAAAATGCCCTTGGTTGCAGGCAGAAATTTAGAACCGTCTGATACCTCTAAAGAATTCCTGGTAAATGAAACGCTGATAAAAAACCTGGGGATTAAAAATCCGGCGGATGCTTTGAATAAAGATATCAGTCTCTGGAATGGCTATCTCAAGGGCCCGATTGTAGGTGTGATGAAAGATTTCAATGCCCGTTCTTACCGTCGCGACCTGGCGCCGGTTCTGATTACCACATGGAAACACGGATATAATAATGCCGGCATTAAGCTGTCGTCACAGGACATGAACGGCACCATGAAGGATGTAGAAAAAATCTGGAATGAAACATTTCCTGATTTTGCTTTTGAATACCAGTTTCTCGATGCAAAAATCGACAGCTTTTATAAACAGGAAAACCAGTTATCACAACTCTATAAAATATTTGCGGCAATAGCCATATTCCTTAGTTGTCTCGGACTTTATGGACTGGCATCGTTCATGGCCATCCAGCGTATCAAAGAAGTGGGCATCCGAAAAGTACTGGGTGCATCTGCAGCAAATATTGTTTACCTGTTCTCGAAAGAATTTGTTGTGCTGATAGCAATTGCTTTTATCATCGCTGTGCCTATTGCATGGTATTTCATGAACAAATGGTTGCAGGATTATCCTTTCCGTATCAATATAAGCTGGTGGATTTTTATTATCGGTGGCGTAGCTTCCATATTGATCGCATTGGCAACGGTAAGTTTCCATGCTATTAAAGCTGCCGTAGCAAATCCTGTGAAGTCGTTAAGAACGGAATAGAACTAATGTGCGAATGTGCAGATGTGCGAATGTGCGAATAAATGTTGACTAGATGATTAAGTTGAAAATCCTGCCCACTAGCTCCGCCCTTCAGGGCGGAGTGACGAAAAGAAGCTGAGGGTAACGTCCTATATACGAATACACAGATTTTAAAATACTTACTCATGCTGAGAAACTTTTTCAAAATCGCTTTAAGAAATTTGTTCAGGCAAAAAGCATATAGTCTTTTTAACCTGGTTGGTTTAGCACTTGGTATTGCCTGTGGTTTATTACTCACGCTGCATATAAAACAGGAATTGAGCTACGAGAAAAGTTTTTCAAAGCACGACAGGATTTATAGAATGGTATCTACTGAATGGTCAAAATCAGAACCACCTCTCGCCGGGGAATTGATGAAATATTTTCCCGAAATAAAATCCATCGCGCGATTTGCAGCAAGAGGAACCCAGGTTGTAAATACGATGTTCAACACACAATCAGAGAGTAAAGGATTCTATGCAGACTCATCAGCTGTTGACATGTTTGACATGAAAACAATTTCAGGCAATCCTGTAAAAGCCTTAACAGAACCTTATTCTGTTGTCATTACCAAAAGCATGGCGCAAAAACTTTTCGGCAAAAAAGATCCCATCTCACAAAAAATAATTCTCAGTGATGAAGATGAAGCGTATGTCAAAGCGGTGATTGAAGATTTTCCGTCCAACTCGCATATAAAATTTGATTATCTCAGCTCTATGTCGACGCTTTATAAAACTCTACCGCCTGCCTGGGCGAATAACAGGGGATGGGAATTTGGATGGACCTATATTCAACTCAATAAAGAAAATGATATCATCAAGGTTCAAAAAAAATTAAAAGATTTTTATATAAAATTTTTTGACGGCATGGGAACCAAAGAAGAAATTCTTGAGAGTGCGGCAAAAGCAAGGCTCCAGCCACTGACCGCAATACACCTGGGGTCTGATCTGATACAGGAAATGGGACCCAACAGCAGTATTATTTATATTTATATTTTCATTGTTGTTGAAGCATTGATCCTGATGATTGCATGTGTGAATTTCATTAATCTTTTCACCACGCAGGCTTTGAAAAGATTAAAAGAGGTAGGTCTGAGAAAATTATTGGGTGCCAGCAAAAGACAACTGGTGCTGCAATTTATGGGTGAAGCATTCCTTCTCACGATGCTTGCGGGAATATTGGCAATTATTATTTACCAGGTGTCACTTCCTTTTTATAATAATATTACCGGCAGACAAGTCACGCTATGGGAAATATTTAAACCAGGAAATTTCATTATACTATCTGGAATTGTAATATTGGTTGGATTGATATCTGGTTTATTTCCTGCCCTCTTCATTTCAAATTTCAAACCCATCAGTTCGTTAAAGGCAGGAAGTACACCAAAATCAACCGCCATTTATTTGAGAAAAGGACTGGTGGTTTTTCAATTTGTTGTATCCGGTTTGCTGATCATCTCAACGGTACTTATTTATCAGCAGATGCAATTGTTCAGAAATACAAAAATGGGGTTTGATAAGGATCAGGTATTGATTGCAAAGCTCTATGGCAAATTCAAAGAAAAACTGATTAAAAATCCCGATGTACTTAAAAATGAAATCCTGAAAAATCCGGATATTATCACAGTCGGTAAAGCTTCCAATATCATAGGAGATGATCTAAGCGTTGAATCCGTAACGCCAACCGATGTACCTACCGGCAAACAATATCCTTCCATGAAAGTCATGCGTATCGATGAGAATTATCTACCTGCTTTAAACATTCAGTTGAAAGAAGGAAGAAATTTTTCCAGTGAATTCAACGATTCTGCTTCATTCATCATCAATGAAAAAGCAGCAGCCATACTTGAATTAAAAAATCCGCCCGGCAATACCATCGTAAATAATACCATACACTTAAAAGGGAAAGTTGTAGGGGTTATCAAAGATTTTCATTTCGCTTCCCTGCATCACCAGATAGAGCCATTGGTACTCCAGTACGCACCAATGTGGACAGGCACCCTGCTTGTTAAAATAAAAGCAGGAAAAACAGCTGAAACAGTTCAATTTTTGAAAACAAAAATTGCAGAAATATCTCCGAATACTTTATTCAGTTATGGGTTTTTGGATGAACACATCGCCGGCTTATACAGCAAAGAAGATAATATGAGCGGGATATTAAAAGTTTTTGCAACATTGGCAATCATCATTTCCTGTTTAGGATTGTTTGGACTGATAGCGCACGCATCTGAAACAAGAACAAAAGAAATCGGTATCCGTAAAGTGATTGGTGCAAGTGTGGGCAACCTGATCAGTTTATTATCAAAAGATTTAATCTTGTTAGTGCTGATAGGTAATTTGATTGCATGGCCGATTGCCTGGTATGCTGTTAACAAATGGCTCCAGGAATTCACTTATAAAATAGATATTGGCTGGACCGTATTCGTTATGTCAGCCATCATCACAATAATCATTGCGGTATTTACCATTGCATATCATTGTTTGAAAACGGCAAATGCAAACCCGGTGAAGTCATTAAGAACGGAGTAAAACGAGGATGTTGAATAGTTGATTGGTTGAATAGTTGAATAACAAAATAAAAATCCAGCACACTAGCTCCGTCCGCCTGAGGCGGACGGAGAAACCAATAAATAAGATATCATATGTTCAAAAATTATTTAAAAACGATCTTTCGCAATCTTCGGAAAAACAAAACATTTTCCGCAATTAATATTGCCGGTCTGTCTATCGGTATGGCAGCATGTCTGCTCATTTTGCAATATGTGAGTTTTGAATTGAGCTATGATCAATTCAATGATGATGCGAAAGACATATATCGTGTAGTAAATGACCGTTACCAGAATGGCAAACTCATTCAACATGGAACGATAACTTATTCTGCGGTCAGCAAAGCCATGCAGGATGATTACCCGCAAGTGTTGAATCATACACGCGTGGTGCCTATCGGAAGCGTGATCATTACTTATAACGATAAAAAATTAGAGGAAGCCGATGCCATTGCGGCGGAAAATTCTTTTTTAAAAATATTCAATTACCCATTACTCGCCGGTGATGCGAATACTGCGTTGAAAGAACCCAATGCAATAATTATTTCTACAAAACTGGCTGGAAGAATTTTTAATTACAAAGGAACCGATTACCAGTCCCTTCTTGGAAAAACAGTAATCATTTCGCGCGATTCACTGCCTTACAAAATAACAGGAGTATGCAGGGATGTTCCTGAAAATTCACACCTGCAATTCAATATCATTGTTTCATATCCAACATTATATCGCACCTGGGGATGGAAGGAGGCAGATTACGATTTTAAAGATTCCGATTTCTGGCATTATCTCCAATTGAGGCATGGTACGGATTACAAAGCTTTCGAAGCAAAATTTGCTGCGTTCAGCAAAAAACATTTCCAGGGAAATAAAATTTCAGGAAGTGATGAAACATTTTACCTGCAGCCATTGTCGAAGGCGCATTTATATTCCGATTTTGAATATGAAATCGGAAGAACCGCGAGTGCAACTGTGGTCTGGGGTTTGCTCATCATTGCACTATTCATTATTATCATTGCATGGGTAAACTATATCAATCTTGCTACTGCAAGATCAGTTGAAAGAGCAAAAGAAGTTGGTATAAGAAAAGTAGCCGGCGCCAGTAAAGGACAACTGATACGCCAGTTTCTCGCAGAATCTCTGTTCATCAATTTAATTTCTTTATTGATTGCGATCATATTGGTAACAATCATGCAAAGCAGTTTCAATGATCTTACCGGATACGATTTATCCTTGTCCTTTTTATTCAAAAAAGGATTAAATGGTTATTCTATCAGCATCGGGTTGATTGCATTGATCATCGCAGGAATTCTTATTTCCGGTTTCTATCCCGCTTTTGTTCTCTCTTCCTTTAAACCTATTTTGGTGTTAAAAGGAAAATTCAGCGCTTCAAAAAAAGGAATCGTTCTTCGAAAAGGTTTGGTCATCGGTCAGTTTGCCATTACAGTGGCATTGATCATCGGTTCATTTGTAGTATATAAACAATTAAAATTTGTGAGTAGTCAGCAGCTTGGGATGAATATCGACCAGATGCTGATGGTCAAAGCACCCGGACTTACGAAATGGGATTCCACTTTCATCGGTACGCAGGAAAGTTTTATGCAGGAAATAAAAAAAATCTCCAACGTAAAAGCTGCGACAACAACAAACAGGCCGATCGGCAATGAAATGTCACGCGTTTTTGATGTACACAGAAGCGGCGCGGATGCAAATATGAAATTCACATTACGAAACTATGGCGTTGGTCGTGAGTTCCTGGAGGTTTATAATATCCCCCTTTTGGCCGGCAGAAATTTTTTATTTACTGATTACAACGTTAAGTGGGAGAACCTGCATAATGCTATTTTGAATGAGTCTGCGGTTAAGTTGCTTGGCTTTACGTCAAATAATGACGCGGTCGGCAAAACAATCATGATATACAATAAACCATGGGACATTATCGGTGTGGCAAAAGATTTCCATCAAAAATCGCTTCACTTTGCAATAGAGCCTCTCGTATTGATGCCGACACTTGGAACCGGCAATCCTATTTCCGTAAAAGTAAATCCGGCCAATATCAATGCGACCGTCGCAGCGATCAAAGCAAAATATGATGCATTCTTCCCGGGAAATCTTTTTGATTATTATTTTCTCGATGAAAGTTTTAATAATCAATATAAAAATGACCAGCTATTTGGAAAAGTGTTTAGCATTTTTTCAGGCTTTGCCATTTTTGTGGCTTGCCTGGGTTTACTCGGACTGTCGCTATTCGCCACCACGCAACGCATAAAAGAAATTGGCGTCCGTAAAGTACTTGGCGCTTCCGTTGCAAATATTGTGATATTGATTTCGAAAGATTTTATCCTGCTGGTTGTCATCGCGCTTATCATTGCATCACCCATTGCCTGGTTTATTATGCATCGCTGGTTACAGGATTTTGCTTACCGGATCGATATCAGCTGGTGGATATTCTTACTGGCAGGATCACTCGCAGTTTTCATCGCATTGGCTACAATCAGCTACCAGGCTATTAAAGCGGCTGTGGCAAATCCGGTGAAGAGTTTGAGAACAGAATAGCGTGACCCTGAATGTTGAGTGTTGAATATTGATTATTGAATGTTTTTAGGTGTATCGTCAAAAAACATTCAATAATCAATATTCAACACTCAATTTTCAATGTTCATTGGTCGAAAACATAATGTGGGGTGAAAGAATAGTCATAACGCTGCTCTTTAGCTCCGTCCGCCTGAGACGGATTGAACAATTAAGAAATAATCTAAACCGATTCATATGCTAAAACATTATTTAAAAATCGCAGTCAGAAATCTCTGGAAGAACAAAGTTTTTTCCTTTATTAATTTATTGGGACTTACCGTTGGACTGACCTGTTGTTTCCTGATAGGTTTATATATAAGCCATGAATTAAGTTATGATAATTTCCAGGCAAAAGGCGATAGGATTGTGAGGGTAATAATGGAATATAGTTTTGGAGGTCCTGTGGTTAAAGGAAATTATACAAGCACGAAAGTATATCCGGCATTTAAAAAAAATTTCCCTGAAATAGAAGAAGGTGTTCGCATGTCGCAGCGGGCACGAATTGTAAAATACGGCGGGAAACTATTTGATGAGAAGCGTTTCTTATACGCAGATTCAACATTCTTCGATATGTTTTCTTTTCCGCTGTCAGAAGGGAACAGCCAACAGGCTTTATCGGGATTGAACAAAGTAATTATCACGCGCTCCACGGCAGCGAAATATTTCGGCAACCAGGATCCTGTCGGAAAAATAATCAATGTCGGAAGTGAAGGAACAGCTTACCAGGTAACAGGCATCACTGCCGATTGCCCGGCAAATTCGCAGATCAAATTCGATTTCGTCGCATCTTTTTCGTCACTGGGAGAAACCCAGGAAATAACTTACTACGATGCAAATTTTACGACCTATTTTTTGCTGAGAAACAAAAACTCCATTCCAATACTGGAGCAAAAAATCCCGGGCTTTATGAAAAAGGATATAGGTGCGGATTATACTGCGAGCAGTTATATTACCTATCACCTGGAACCCTTTAAAAAAGTTCACCTCTATTCGGAATATGATGGTTTTGAACCGAACGGAAGCATCACTTATGTCTTTATCATTGGAGCCGTAGCGCTGCTGATACTTGCGATCGCATGTTTTACTTATATCAATTTGAGTACAGCAAGGTCAATCGAGCGGGCAAAAGAAGTTGGCATCAGGAAAGTATCAGGCGCATATCGAGCACAAATTTTTTCGCAGTTTATTGGGGAGTCGTTGGTTTTATCAGTTATGGGATTGCTATTCAGTTTGATTCTTGTTGCACTTTTTTTACCCGCATTCGGTCGGCTTGCAGAAAGGGAGATTCATATATCAGCTATCATCTCTCCATTCTTCATTATTTTTTCTGTAGCGGTCATTATTTGCATTAGCCTGTTGGCTGGAAGTTATCCGGCATTTGTTTTGTCGTCCTATCAACCTGTGAAAGTGCTCAAGGGCATATTCAAAAAATCAGGATCGGGATTATGGTTGCGTAAATCACTCATCATTTTCCAATTTATGATTTCGGTATTTCTGATCGTGGCAACTTTTATCATCCAAAATCAACTCCATTTTATCCAGCATAAAAAATTGGGTTACGACAGGGATCATGTGCTCGTATTGCCACTCGACGGCAAAATAATGAGCACCATGAGCGGCTTCAAAAGCGAACTGAAAATGAATTCACACATAAAAAACGTTTCGTGCGTCAGGGACCCGCCTACGCATATACTAGGGGGTTATAGCATGAACAGACCGGGAATGACCGGGCAGGCACATCTGTCAGTAACCGCAGATCCCGTGGACGAGGAATTTATTAAAACCACAGGCCTCGAAATCATCGCAGGAACTGATTTAATACAACAGGATATAAAAGATGTCTGGGATGTAAAGGAACAGAAAGACAGAATATATCATTATGTTCTTAATGAATCCGCAGCCAGGGCATTAGGATGGTCGCCACAGGAGGCCATCGGGAAAAAAATGTTTCTGGGTGAACAGCGGCCCGGTTTCGTGAAAGCCGTTGTCAGGGATTTTCATTTTTCCTCGTTACATGATCCGATCAGGCCACTGGTTATTTTCGAGGAAGAATGGGGACCCAGTCAACTGCTCATAAAAGTTTCCGGGGGTAATCTCCCGCAAACCATTTCATATATAGCATCAAAATGGAAAACCTATGCGGCACATCGTCCTTTTGAATATCATTTCCTCGATGAGGATTACAATAAATTGTACGGTGCTGAATTGCGCACGGGAAAAGTGATGAATATTTTTGCATCTATCGCCATCATACTGGCCGCACTCGGATTGTTTGGATTATCGGCATATAGTACACAACAACGCACCAAAGAAATCGGCGTAAGAAAAGTATTGGGGGCTGGAATGATGCAAATCGTATCATTATTGTCAAAAGATTTTGTAAAACTGGTGATTGTAGCTGCCATCATCGCACTTCCTCTCGCAGGATTTATGATGAATAAATGGCTGCAGGATTTTGCTTACCGTATCGATATCAGTTGGTGGATATTCGCCCTGGCGGGAATATCATCTGCACTCATAGCTGTAATCACAGTAAGCTTCCAGGCGATCAAAGCGGCTACTGCGAACCCG
>Ga0137407_10000339_pt1 | contig 33083 bp, 21 predicted proteins | sample CZOMad2_2_16fung_FD_108410 | JGI IMG/M metagenome (GOLD analysis project Ga0137407, IMG submission 108410) | Vadose zone soil fungal communities from Angelo Coast Range Reserve, California, USA - CZOMad2_2_16fungal (Illumina Assembly) | ecosystem: Environmental > Terrestrial > Soil > Vadose... | reverse complement strand
TCCTGGACGGAAATAGTCAGTCGGCTCATTAGGTTAACTCATCTTAAACTTTGCCCAAAAATCAGCTTGTGCAGCCTTAGAAACAATAATCCGTGATGGCCGCTTGAACGCTGCAAATTGCCCAACATCAGCCAAAACAAGAGGCCGAGATTGATTTGAATGGTGGGCGATCACGGACTCGAACCGTGGACCTCCTGCTTGTAAGGCAGCGAATCGAGGTTCTTTGAAATCGCTTAATCTATTTCAGGATCAACAGTTTACCGAGTTAACGGTTTAGTTACTGTGACGTAAAATGTGACGCATTCTCAGTTAATCCGATTTTCCTGCTCAGGTTTTGCACGCGTCAGGTTAAGTGCTGTCCTGATGTGTTCCAGGTCGGGGTGTTGATACTGCATTGCTGCCTTAGTGCTGGTTTGTCCCATGACGCGCATCACCAAAGCGAGATTGCCAGTGCGTTGTAGCATCTCGGTGCCGAAATCGTGGCGACTGCAATAGAGTTTCAGTCCCACTGGCAAATCGGCATCTGCTCGTGCTTTCCGGAACTGTTTATCGATCGTGGTGATGTGACCTGCGACGGAGTTCGCTGGGGAAGCCCAGCCCTCCCGCCTGCCGGCACATCGCACCATCAGAACATCCAGTACCCGGTCGCTCATCGGAATAAAGCGGCGCCCGGTCGGAGTCTTGCTGTCCGGCACAAAAATCACCCGATTATTCCAATCCAGATTCTCAATCCGCATCGAAAACAGCTCTTTCTTGGGCCGCATTCCTGTATCACGCAGCAAAACGATGATGTCACGCAATAGCGGGCCACAAAAAGGAAGCAGTTTTCGCTCTGCTTCACAATTCAACAGCAGGTTGCGTCCAAGTTCCTTGGCAAGTTTGATCCTCGGAACCTTCGCGATCATCCCCCATTCTTGTGCCAGGTTCATCATGCGGCGTAACGTCTTCAGGGCGCAGTTAATGTTGTACGCGTTCCCAGGGAACCCGAGTGCGTTCACATCCTCCGTCCTGATTTGATCCATTCTCATTCCGCCAATGCCCGTCCCGTTCAAGAGTCGCCAGCCGTTGCGCAGGTAATCCTTTGACTTGTCTTCAGGAATCGAACGGCAAATTCTGAAAGGTGCAGCGCCTTTTTACCTGCGTCTTAATTTCTTCAAAGGTAAAGCCGCGATCTAAGTACATGCGCTGAACTTTCTTCATCTCCTCAACCATTTGCATACATTGCTTGCCTTGGCGCAAACGATCTGAAAGACCATCTGCCTTTGACGCCTGCCCAACTCTTTCAATTCGCGACCCCTCGTGGTTTTGTGGTTCAAGCGTTTGATCTGGCAAAAGCGTAGCAGCCATTTTTTTCAGATTCAGGTCCAAAACATGCAGAATGCGAGATTCCAGCGTTGTACTAAGTCCGAGAATCAAGTGGCGTGTCGCGAGTCCCTCAGGCACACCGTCTAATTTCTTGTTGTACCTCAGCGCGAATTCATTTTTCACTGGCACTCGTTCGCGGCCAATCTGAAGGAACCATTTTCGATTATGTTTTTCCGCTTTGTTGGGAGGCGGCGGAGTGAGCCATTTGGGGGCTACCCAGGAACTCTCGACTTTTTCGTCATAGACCCCGATCAATGCAGCCGGATCCCCGGTCCATCCGGAGGACTGCATCAGCCAGCGCTCGACGGGTCCTTTTCTTGTGTTCGGCTTGACGATGCAGTCTTTGACATGCTGCTCCACGATCCCAGTGCGCTCTTTAAGTGAAGTACCTGGCAGCTTAGACACAATTCCTGCAAAAACACGGACCGCCTCTTCCACAAGAGCGGCGAGAGGTTCTTGATAGAGAGAATGAAATCGACTGAGGATCTCTTGTCCTCTTATTTCCTCGGGAAGCGCCTTTGTCTCTTCATGTGCCTTTCCGAAAGATTCTACCCTGAGACTCCACTGATGTGCCTTGTAAAAGGCTCCTTGCTGCTGGAGGGCAAATGCAATGTCTTCAGCGACTGGCATTTCAAGTCTTCAAAACCATCTGCAACGTCCTTTAAAACAGTGTAGGCCGGAATGAACATTCTTACGACTGGAATAAGCTACGAGCTACGCCAGGATGACGTCAAACAAAACTCGGTGCAGAGGACCTAATTCCAATACGACTTCATTTTGGCACAGACTAGTTAATCGGCCTCATCACTCTCAAAATCAACAATTTGCGGCTCTTCCAGCACCCTTTTGGAACTCGGTGCCGCTCGGCAGCTAATTGCTTCTCTTGCTCTTGCCCCAACGCGCTTGGGCCGCCTTCTGAGCACGTTCTTTGCGTTGCGCTGACGTAAGACTTGCAGCGGCCTTTGTGCCCCCTCGGCTACCAATCATCCGCAAAGCACGTTTTTCTACAGCAGTCAATTTCTTCACAGAGAGATAGTAATGCTAATCGGTAAGCACATCGATAGATATTTGCTCCATTTTATGCTTGACTTTATTGTCAACGAGGTTAAATATGAGCTGAAATAAGCGCGCCGCTCAGGTGCTAGAACACCCAAACGGCGCTAACCGATTGCACCTACCGAAGGAGGGGCAATGGCTAAGAGCCAAAATATCACACCTGTCGTTACACCAGACAGAGCCATCCGACGCGTCGCCCTTTACGCGAGAGTCTCAACCCTAAACGGCCAACAAGACCCGGAAATGCAGCTCTCAGAGTTGCGCGAATATGCGACTCGCCGCGGCTTGAGCATTCATGAAGAATACGTTGACCAGGGCGTTTCAGGATCCAAAGAATCCCGGCCGGCACTCAATCGCCTCATGGCTGACGCTCAACGGTGCAGATTTGACGCGGTGTTGGTTTGGAAGATTGACCGCTTCGGTCGCAGTCTTAAGCACTTGGTCAACTCTCTAGCCGATCTGAGCGCCTACGGAATTGCCTTTATCAGCCTTCGGGATAACTTAGACTTAAGCACGCCATCCGGACGGTTGATGTTTCAGATCATCGGTGCAATGGCGGAATTTGAGCGCGCACTAATCCAAGAACGTGTGAAGGCTGGCCTTCGGAATGCCAGAGCCAAAGGCAAACGGATTGGGCGCCCTCAGGCGAAAATCGAACTCTCTAAGGTGCTCGAACTTCGAAATCAGGGACTCTCTTGGCGCGCCATTTCGGATCAGTTAGGACTTGGCTTGGGTACCGTATATCGGGCCATCCATTCGCAGCGCGTACGCTAGGCGATCTGGGGGTACGAGTGAAAGAGATTACTCGTTTAGTGAGCAGCCGAACAGAATGAAGCTGATTGCAAACAGTTTTGGAATCCCGTGTCCCGAATTGGACCGGTAGGGCCCAGTTTGCTTCTGGCCCATAGTGAATGATAAAGGACGCTATCGCCAACTTCTCGCGCGATCGGAATCTCCCCATCTTTTCTAGCCCCACCGCCTCCAGAATATCCGTAGTCTGCTCGAATAAGCCGCGTCGGGGCTGACTTCGATCCTCCTTTAAGCAGGGGGGCTTGTGATTGTTGAAGTGAACGTCCTTTATCATTCACTGTTCTGATTGGTTAGCCGCTGCCGACAGTCGAGGAGCAAAGAGGTTGTTATCGGGATCGATTTGGTGAAACTTCCTACAACCGGACTTCTGGGGCGCGTCGCCGGCAGACCTCTTTATGCGCCAATCCCCGCAGTCACTACTCGTATCTGAGGGCGATCATCGGATCAATCTCTGCGGCGCGTCGCGCCGGCAGATAGCTCGCGACCACGGAAGCAGCCACCAGGAACAAGGCTGCCGCAGCTAATGTGAGGGGATCGCGCGGCGAAAGACCGAAAAGTTGACTCGAAATAAAATGTCCCATGCCCAGGGCCACGGGGATTCCCAGAATGACCCCGATCATTACGACCAGCAATGACTCGCGCATCACCATCCACAGCACGGTCTGGCGTTGGGCGCCGATGGCAATGCGGATGCCGATCTCGCGCGTGCGGCGGGACACGTTGTACGCCATCACGCCGTAAAGCCCGATGGCGCTGAGCAACAAAGCGAACACGGCAAAAAACCCGGACAGCTGCGCAATCGCCCTTGCGTCACGAGAAGAATCGCTAATACGTTCCTCCAGCGTCTTGATGTTCGACACGGGAATGTCCTTATCGACGTCGGCGATCGCGCGGCGCAACGCCTGGGACAGCGCGCTCGCGTCGCCCGTCACACGCAAGTTCAGCTCGTTCCCGTATTTGTAGGGACGGTCCTTCTTTTCCTCGGGATTACCGCCGAAAGGCTCTTGGAGTAGAGATATGAATGCCAGGGGAAGCGTCTTTTCGTCCAGCGAATTGTATTTTGAATTCTTGACCACACCCACGATCTTCATCCCTGGCGGATGAAACGGCGCGCCCAGCGAAAAGCTATGACCGATGGGGTCCTGTCCCGGGAAGAACCGCTGGGCGAAGGCCTGGTTGACGACGGCCACGTGGGGAGTTACCTGGCGATCATCGGTGGTTATGTCGCGGCCGGCGACGAGGCTCATGCCATTCGTCGCCACATAGTTCCCGGTCACATGCCGGTGTTGAACGTCCATGTTCTCATTCGGCTTAGGCGTATAGCCTTCAATGGAAATGTTTGAGGTAGAGTTGCTGCCGCCGAGCATGCCGGCATCAGCAAGCGCTGCCGAGCGGACTCCGGGAAGTGCGAGCGCGCGCTCGATCAACCGCGAATATAGGTCCGGGAGATGCGTCGTCTCATAGCCCGCGGCAACCAGATCCAGGCGGCAGGTAAGCACTTGTTCCGGGACAAAACCCAGATCCTGCTGCTCCAGTTTGCGCAAGCTGCCCACGAAGAGCCCGGCCACCATCAGCAGCGTCAAGGAAGCCACCACTTGCGTGCTCACAAGCAACTTGGCGGGCGTAAGGCCTGACAGTTTGAAACTACTGCCGCCGCTGCGGAACTCGTCTTTCAGGATCCGATTCAGGTCAACTCTCGTGCCCCGAAACGCCGGAGCCAACCCAAACAGGATTCCAGTGACCAGGGCCACGCTGAAGGTGAAAGCGAGCACGCGAAGGTCCGGCTTGAAGCTAAGAAAAGGAAGATTGGCACTGGTCCCGAGCACCAAAGTGGTAAGCAGCTTCGTGGTCCACACCGCAAGAGCAAAACCGGCGAGCCCGCCCATGCTGGCCAGCAGGACACTCTCCGTCAGCAGTTGACGCACGACGCGGCGACGTCCGGCCCCCATTGCAAGTCGGACTGCGATCTCATGCTCTCTTGTAGTGGCTCGCGCCAAGAGCAAAGTCGCGGTGTTCAAGCTGGCGATCATCAGCACCAGGACCACCAGCACCGCAAGGATTTGCAGCCGCGGGGAAAAGCGCGCTCGCAAGTAGGAAAGACCTCGCGCGCCAGGGACCAGTTCTACACGCGACTCACGAATCTGTTGCGCTCTCTCCGGCGAGAGATGGCTTCCCTCAAAGCCCGAGATCATCTGCTGGAGTTGCTGGCTCAGGCCGGCCGCGGTAGCTCGGGGATCCGCTCCCGGCTTCAGCCTGCCTAGCACGTTAAGCCAGAATTCGTTCTCAGTTTTCAGCCAGTTCGAGCGATCCATCAGGAAGGATTGCTGGGTGAGCGGAAACCAGAAGTCGTTGAGATTGTTCAGCCGCACACCGTAAAATTCCGGCGGCGTCACGCCCACAACCGTAAACGGAGAGCCGTTAATCAGGAGTTTTTTGCCAGCGATCTGCGGATCGCGCCCCAGGCTCTGGGTCCAATAGCGATAGCTGACCACTGTCGCCGCCGGGCTGTCAAGCCGGTCGTCTTCCGCAACGAACATCCGTCCTACCAGGGCGTTCACGCCCAGCACGTGAAAAAAATCGCCATCCACCAGGTTCCCCAAAAACCGTCGTGGACGTTCGCCAGAACCAGGGACTGATACGCGCACATCGACTTGCGGGCTGGCCATGGCTGTCAGGCCCTCGAAGACGGAACGGTCTCGTTCACGGAACTGCTCGAACCAATGATAGGAATACAGGTTCACTGCGCCAGTGGGGGCCGTCCCGCCTCTACGAGAGCCGCCTGATGTGTCGGCGCCGAACAAAAAAATCTGCTCAGGATTGCTGACCGGCAGTGATCGTAACATCACGCCATTTATAAGAGTAAAGACCGCCGTATTGGCCCCAATGCCGAGGGAGAGAGTGATGACCAGGACCGCGGTGGTCAAGCGCGACTTCGCAAACATACGCAGCCCGAACCCAACGTCCTGAAGTAGCGTTTCGGGAAGGTTCAAACTGCGGGCATCCCGCCATTCTTCTTTCATCTGATCCATTTCACCAAAGGCCAAGCGGGCGTACCGCAGCGCTTCTTGACCAGGAACATAGGTGCCGGCCAGGTCTTTATAGCACAGGATTCTACGAACCCCGCAGGGCTATTTCAGCTGTGTAGTCCGGAAATTACGGAAACTATCCACAAACGGGCGCGGGCTTCCGGGAGATCGGCCCAAACTGCGTTCCGCGGCACCACACTTCTCCCAACCGGACTTCGGGACCGCAATGACTTCCGCATCCCTCCGGTTTCCCACTTCGGCCCCTCTCCATCGCAGCGCCAGTTGCTAAACTTTTTCGCAACTAATTTCTCACCTACGGCGTATTGTCTTGTAAGTAAGGAGTGTTCCCATGGGCGATCTGCTCCGTGATCTTAACTACGGCGTACGTTCACTTCTCAAGGACAGAGCCTTCACCATAACCGCACTTGTGACTCTGGCCGTGTGCATAGCGGTCAATACGGCGACTTTTGCGATCGTCAATTCCGTACTTCTGCGGCCACTCCCTGTACCAGACGCCGATTCCATCCTGCTGATGTCAAATCAGTATCCCAAGGCGGGAGTAGGCCCGAGCCACAACAGCGCGTCCGGAGACTATTACGACCGGCTGCACGAGGTCACTGCATTTCAGGAGCAGGCGCTCTTCCGGTTTCAGAACGAAACGCTCATGATCGGAGATGCTTCACAACAAGTGCGAGGGATGCTCGTGACCCCCACCCTGTTTCCTTTGCTGCGCGCTCATCCCCTACTGGGACGGACATTCTCAAACGATGAAGGGGAAATCGGCGATGAACAGAAGGTCATTCTGAGTTATGGACTCTGGCAGCAACTCTATGCCGGAAACAAGTCAGTCCTTGGACAGCAGATGAAGGTCAACAGCCGCCCGTACACCATAGTGGGGGTGATGCAGCCCGAGTTCAACTTTGTGAACCCTGAGGTCCGTCTCTGGCTACCCATTGCTTTCACGTCGAAAGAAAAAACTGTCCATCACAGCAATAACTATTACAACATTGGCCTCCTGAAGCCGGGAGCCACTCTTGAGCAGGTCCAAGCGCAGGTAAACGCGCTTAATGCCGAGAACCTGGAACGATTTGCGTCGCTCAAGCAGTTGCTGATCAATGCCGGCTTTTACACCAAAGTCGAGCCGTTGCAGGACATGCTCGTGCACGACATTAAGGGCATTCTCTACCTCCTTTGGGGAGGCGCTATTTTTGTGCTTCTGATCGGGGGACTGAACATCACCAATCTGGCCCTCGCCCGTCTGGGTCTGCGGCGTAAAGAACTGGCCACCCGTCTGGCGCTTGGCGCCCGCCGCGGCCATCTGGTTCGGCAAATCATGGTGGAGAACCTGTTGCTTGCGCTGGCCGGCGGCGCTGCCGGAATCGGGTTAGGAGCGGGTCTTTTGCGGGTCCTGTCGACCATGGGCCTCAACCGCTTTCCGCGAGCGGGTGAAGTAAGTATGCATCTGGACGTCGTGATTGCGGCGCTGGCCATGGCCGCTCTGGTTGGCGTTCTCATCGGTCTGGCTCCGATCGCCACCATCCTCAAGTACGGGATAAGCAACGCACTGCGCGAAGAGGGCCGCACGGGTACAGGTGGGAAAGGTTCCCGGCGCGTGCGGCAGGGGCTGGTTATCGCCCAGATCGGTTTTGCTTTTTCGCTCTTGATGGGTGCCGGCCTGCTGCTTGCCAGTTTTCGCCAACTGCTGAAAGTAGATCCTGGCTATTCGATGGATGGAATCGCCACGGCATCCACCATGGCGCCAAAATCCCGTTATGAGAAAGACGATCAGCTCAGAACACTCTTAAGCCGGTCGCTGGATGCGGTGCGACAGATTCCTGGGGTCATCTCGGCCGGCGCAACCACCATCATCCCGCTCGGCGCTAATCACAGTGACAGCGTCATTCTTGCCGAAGGCTATCAGATGAAGCCCGGCGAGTCAGTCATATCCCCTATTTATGTCAGCGCGACGCCGGGCTATTTTGAGACCATGCGCATCGCCCTGGTGCGCGGGCGATACTTTCAGGATAGCGACATCAACACTTCTCAACCGGTAATCATCGTGGATGAAGAGCTGGCCCAGCGCTTCTGGCCCAACCAGGATCCTATCGGGCATCGCATGTACCAGCCCTCCGACTACAGCAATCTGCTCAAAACGGATGAACATACACGATGGCTTTACGTGGTGGGCGTCGTTCGCTCCGTGCGCATTGAAGATCTCTCCACCAGCACACCTGTAGGTGTTTATTACTTCCCTTATTCACAGAGCCCGGAAAGATATTTCACTCTGGCAACCAGGACAGCGGGAGATCCGGAATCCATCATGCATCCGATTCGCTCCAAGATGGCCGCAATCGATCCGGAACTGGCCATCTTTGACGTGCACACCATGAGCGAACGCGGGGCCCTTTCCCTTTCCAGCCGGCGGACATCTATGACTCTCGCCCTGGGCTTCGGCGCATTGGCGCTCTTCCTTGCGGCGATTGGGATCTACGCCGTGCTGGCTTTCGTCGTCACGCAGCGGAGGAGGGAGATCGGCATACGGATGGCTCTGGGCAGTACTCCGGGGCGTATTGTGCAACTTGTTCTGCACGAAGGCTTCATTCTGGTTGGGATTGGGTTGCTGGTTGGCATCGCAGGCTCTTTCCTGCTGCGTTCCGCTGTCGCCGGTCAGATCTATGGCGTGCAGCCGTTCGATCCGCTTGTGCTCTTGAGCGTTATCGCTGTTCTGGGACTGATTGCGCTGGCGGCATGCCTGGTGCCTGCTCGTCGGGCCGTGCAAGTTGACCCCATGATTGTCTTGAGTGAGCAGTAACTCACACACTGAACAGGAAGAAAACGGCTGGTTCTCGTTTTGAGAATTGCTATATCTGGCGACCTCGGGCTCGCTATTAACGTTTTATCGGTCCAGAAACGGGCCTATGGGAAACTCCGCAGCCTGGCTCCAATCAGATTCTAAGCTGTGATTTGCTCGATAAGTGTCATATTTTTGCTCGCTATCTGTCACATCGATGTTTTGCCGGCGCAGTCAGTGCCTATCGCCAGTGGCTTTCCTGTGACATTTATCCTGTCAAAATGCCAATTTTTCTTGCAGTGGCTGCTCTACCGGGATAGTGAATGATAAAGGACGTTATCATTCTCTAAGGCGTTGTATATCAGTCAGGAACTCCAGTTATTTCAGATGCAGTTTTCATTTGGGTCTGAAGGCTCTGCGATGATAGGCTGTGCGAGCCGCACAATTTCACACCCCCTTCGAGAAAGATGCCGAATCTTATAACAAGGCTCATTCTGTTTTTGAGCTCCTATGCGGCACTGTTTGTAATCGTGGCGATGCGGGGATGGCGTGACACGAGGCCCATCGCTTACGCGTTGGTTGGCGTTGCCATTGTCTCGGTCATTGTGCTTTTCATATTCCTGTCCTCGGCGCGGAAGCTCGCATCCGGCAAGGTGTCGGTTGCTTCGGTTGTTTCCCGCGACGGAGACGTAATGAGTTATATCGTCACATATCTGCTGCCTTTCTTGGCCGTAAAGCTGAATGATCCGATGGACGTTGGCTCCCTGGCTGTTGTTTTCATTGTCATTGCAATTCTCTATGTCAACTCAAACATGATTCAAACGAACCCGGTTCTCAATTTGGTGGGGTACCACGTCTTCGAGATTGAAGATGCCGATGGAAAAACCGCGTCGCTGATTTGCAAACGCGCCTATATCCGAACGGGGGCGGAAATAGACGCGGTGTCCATTGGAGACTATGTACTGCTGGAGAAGAAATAATGCCACCACTGGACGCGCTACGGAGTCTTCGGGAGGCCATTGCCAATAATCCTGCCGTCGGCGTGCTGCTTGCATCGGAGCCAGGGCAGGAAGTGATCCTGCAACGCCTCAACTTAAGAGAAGACCTAGCCGCGGAATTTCTCGCTGCAGGTCGGGACGCGGTTCCTGCCGAAGATGTCGTGCTGCGTCCGTATGATCCGGGATACAAGCCCGACCGGGGCGAAATCTGCTATGTCGAGCTTGAGGATCACGAAGGTATGCAGGAGCTTCTGAGATCGATTTCCCAGGTTCAGCAAGCGGAAATATTCAGAGAAAGGGATGAGGTCGTGGACCATCTCCGATTCTATGCGATCGTGCTGAGCCCCAGCGCCCGTAGGCATGCGGTGTTTCTGAGGACATACAGCCCCAAGAAGGAGCTTTCGCGCAAAGCGGGATTTGCGGCATTGTTCAACCGCGGCCAGTACGACAAGGTGGAAAACAAGATATTTCTGTTCGACCGCGAGGTCGATTGTTTCAGCTGGGCCGGGTATTTATTCGTCTATAACGTCGCGTCATTTCAACGCATTTTCAAATACTTCGAAGAATTGCGGGCGAAGGCGGATGAGACCGTCACAACGATTCTGCAACACATTCCGATTAGCAATGCCGATGCGTTCCGGGCGGCCGGAACGGGTCAGATGCAAATGATGGCAAAGCTCGCGCAGATCGCGAAAAAGCCCTACCTGAACCGCGTGACGATGCAGGATATTCGCCGGACCATTGATGCGTTTCATCTGGACGTGCGGATCGAGCGGGAGGACGCGCAGGACAAGCTAGTTTTTGAAGCAAATCCGAACAGACGCTGGGTCATCCTTAAAATGCTCGATGACGACTATTTGGGTTCCGTGATGACGGATCAGAAATACGAAGTGAATTCAAAGAGCGCTCTGGGGTAATGGCGATGCCGGTCGGCCGCACATCTCCCTACTTCATGCCAGGCCTTGCATGGTAAGGCGGCGGCTCTACATACCGGCGGAAGTGCAGCGCGCAATCGAAGCTCACATCACCCGAAGACTTGCGGAAGCGCAGCAGCGCTATTGGTCAGCGTCGGAAGATGAAGATACTTTCACAGGCCATCTGGGAGCGTTGCTGGGATCTCCCGAGCGCAGAGTCCGCGTGGACGGCCGTGTGTGGCGCTGGGAAATCGAATACACAAAATTCAGAGGCAAGGGAGCGGGTGCAGCGGAGACTTCGGTCGGCGCCGATGGAATCCTTGAGATCAGGCTGCGCGGTCCAGAGGTAGACGGACGCAAGGCAGTCCTGTTCCAGGCGAAGATGGGGACGCCGACGGGGAGGCGGGCTTTCGAGCAGGCGCTGGTCTTGTCGAATTGGCGGGAAGCGGCGGTTTTCTTTGGATACGATGAAGATGCGGTCAAGGTTTATCGGCTCGATGATGTAATACGAAGCCAGGGCGGCTCGGCAAGCTTGCAAGGGTTGCCCTTTCCGCAGTTTTTCAGCAGCGCATTCCTGGCGTGCACGGTGGGGGACTCGGATCTCTCCTATGTTCCGCAGTCCCGCACGCTGCAATGGCGGGACGATAAGGGCGTGTTGGTGGGCGTCAAATTCTCCATACCTCACCGAATCCGTGTCTCAATAAAGAGTCCTTGGGCGGGAGGGCCGAAGTTTCAACCTATCGGACGCGACAAGATAGGCGAGCACCGGATGGGCAGTACGGCGGAGGAGCGGATGGGTTTAGCAAAGACGTTTACCGACAAGGACTTCAATAAGGTAAAACGGGAGATTGCCAAGACATTTCACCCTGATGCTTTGCCAGCCGGTTTGGATGATTTTCTGAACTCAATCCTTCATCGCAGGATGACGGAGTTCAACGACGCTTTCGCCGAGATCAGGCGACGGACAAAAAAGAAGGAATAGGCCCGCCGAGGGCACAGCGGAAGATGGAACAGTATCTGAATGCGTTGGAGGAAATGCTGGCGGCATCGTGCGCGCAAATCGGTGGCGAGTATTTCCAGCTACCGATCGCCGATGCTGACGCAGTCTATCGTGAGCGCGTCTATTGTTATGAGCTTTATCACCAGCTTCGCCGACTTTGGAGAGATTTTCCATTTAGTCTGGGCGGAGAAGTCGATAAAGAAGGGCACCCGCATTTTAAGAACGGACCGTATGCCGGAGCAAAGCCGGACCTTCTCGTGCATTGGCCCGGAAACATGGATGGAAATCTTGCATGCATCGAGGTAAAGCCAGGTACAGGTAGGGTGGCCGCGTTCAACGCGGATCTCCGCAAATTGACGTGGTTTCATCGGAACGCCGGCTATCACGGTGGGATCTTCCTCGTCTACGGTGGGGAGCTTGGAATAGAAGATCGGGATGCGCGGGTGCGCGAAAAGGTACTGCGGGCGGCAGCGGGAGACGCTGAGATTGACCCAAGAGCGATTCGGGTGATATTCCACAGTGCTCCTGGTCAGGAGCCTGCCAGGATCGTGCTGGACGACGGTGTTCCTGCCCAGGGCCGAATTCGAGAGTGAAAGCATGCGGATCGTTGCCATATCTCCTTTTGCGAACGCTTCACGCGCGGACATATTGCGTTTCCTGGCTGGCCTTCCGCGCTCTCTGGTTTTGCTCCCTGGACGCTCTTCCAAATACCCCATCTCCGAATCAAATCCAGAGAACTATCCGCAGGGGTTCGTGGGTTTTTGTGGAAGGTCCGGGCACCAAGGAAAAGCGGTCCAGTCGCAAGAAGAGACGCCTCGCGTTCCTCGTGGGCAAAGGGAGCATCAGAACGATGCCGTCACAACTCTTTTCGGTGCGACCGACTGCGGGGAATATCGATCAACTCGTAGAATTACTGCCTCAAAGAACATTTCGGTTCGGCAAAAGGTCTGTCACATTCCTTATTTGCGGTGAAATCCTGGCATTTAACCCAGACGGCACGACAAAGCATCGGCGTAAGCTGCATTTTGACATTCTCGCCAATCCTTCGCATACCGTGATGGGTCATTGGAATCATCTGGGCAAAAAACTGAAATCGCTGTCCTGCGGATCGGTGGCGGTTCATGTTGCAAACAACGATCGCAATCACCACCTGAAGACGGACGAGCGTATATATAAGGATGGAGTACGGCTGAAGAGGAGATGTGACATTAATATCGCATGGAGTGAATGTGTAGTCTGAGGGGTCTGCAGTGCGGTTGATTTTAAACTCGATAAAACCCATTATCTCCTCCCATAGAAGAGGTTATGGGTATAATCCGATTGACCGATCCGCGGTGTTCCGCTATGGTGGCTCGGGTTTCACAAAGTCATTCTGTAGGTTGTGAGCGAGCTGCGCATCGAAATCATCCCAGCGATTCGAGCGTCGGAATTTCCGTTGCCCGCGATCATCGCGGCGGCTGGTGACAGGGCCAGTGAGCATTTCCTGGAATTCTTCGCGGCGACTATCCGTAACAAAAACACGCGCGCGGCCTATGTGCAGGCTGCCGCGCAGTTCTTCCGCTGGTGCGAGGAATACGGCCTGCACCTGGCTACCATCCGGCCGCTGCACGTCTCCGCTTATATCGAATCCAAGCCGCTGACGGCGCCCTCCATCAAGCAGCACCTGGCCGCGTTGCGCGGGCTTTTCAACTGGCTCGTCATCAAGCAGGTCGTTCAGGATAACCCGGCGCTGTTCGTCAAGGGGCCGAAATTCAGCCGCACCGTGGGCATCACGCCCATCATGGAGGCTGAGCAGGTGCGCGTACTGCTCGATTCCATCCCGATCACACCGAAAGTGAAGTTGCAGAAAAAACACGGGCGGGGGATTTAGGGAGGAGACGGACATCAAAGGGCTGCGCGACCGGGCGGTGATAGCCATCATGGCCTATACCTTCGCACGCGTAAGCGCGGTGGTTGGACTTTCGCGCGGAGGCTACCGGCTGGAGGGCAAGCGCGCGGCTGCGGCTTATAGAAAAGGGAAACAAGGAAAAGCTGGTCTGGCTGCACCGCGAGGCGGAGGAGTTTCTGGATGCGTAATGTCGCCGCCGCCGGCATCGATGGAACCGGAGCGCCGCTATTCCAGACGCTCGACATAGCGTACCGGCTCACCGGCTCACCAGCGAACCCACCACAAGGCGGGATATGCTCGATGTGGTCAAGGCGCGCTGCCGGACAGCGGGATTGTCGGAGGAATTCTGCGATAACACCTTTCGCGGCACCGGCATCACCGTGTTTCTGCATAACGGCGGGCCGCTTGAAGCCGCCCGGGACATGGCGAACCATTCCGACCCTCGCACCACAAGCTCTATGACCGGCGTAAAGAGCTGGCGACCTTAACTGAGATCGAACGCAGGATTGCCTTTGAATAAGGTGAATTGATGGTTGCGCAGTAGCGATCCTGCCTCATAATGTGAGCTGCTGAACTGGAACGAAACTATGAAAGCGGGCTCCGCAAACGTTCGACTCTCCGCAACCGACCTCAGTAACCACCTGCTCTGTCGCCATCTCACCGCGCTTGACCTTGCGGTAGTAACTGGAGTCCGGCCAGCTCCTAACTGGCACTCGCCGGACACCTGGGTTCTCCAGCAGCTGGGCCTCATGCACGAAACCGCTTATGTGTCCGATCTGAGCGCGCAGAGCTTCTCCACAATAAACCTTCGCGACGTGATGGATGAACGCCGGGTGCTGGCTGCTACGGCAGACGCCATGAAAAGCGGTGTGGACATTATTATTCAGGGCGGGCTGGAGCACGGGCGTTGGTTTGGCCGACCTGACGTGTTGCGCAGGGTGGAGCAGCCGAGCATGCTCGGGGATTGGTCCTACGAACCCTATGACTGCAAACTTGCGATGGAGACCAAAGGCGCCACGATCATCCAACTATCGCTTTATGCGGACCTTTTGGCCGCTTTGCAGGGCAGATGCCCGGATTCAATGCATGTCGTGCCGCCAAACAGCGGATTTGTTCCTGAAACTTATCGCGTGCTCGACTATGCGGCCTATTACCGCTCGGTAAAGCGCCACCTGGAAGAAACGATAGAAGATCCAAGCAGTAACGGCTCCACGTACCCGGAACCCGTCGAGCATTGCGATGTGTGCCGGTGGTGGGCGGAGTGCGACAGACAGCGACGCAACGACGACCACCTATCCTTGGTTGCGGGAGCGACCAGGGTGCAGAGAAAGCAATTGCTTACCTGGGATATCAACACCGTGGTTTCGCTCGCTTCCATGGCGCTGCCGTTGCGGCATAGCCCGGAACGCGGGTCGAAGGCTGGATATGTCCGCGTGCGCGAGCAGGCCCGCATTCAGGTTGCAGGCAAGTTGAGTGGAGAGCTGAAATATGAAGTTCTCGCGCTCGATGAAGATCACGGATTCCATGGATTGCCAGAGCCTTCACCCGGAGACCTGTTCTTCGATCTGGAGAGCGATCCTTTTGCCGAAGGCGGCGGAAGAGAATACCTATTCGGCGTCGTAGCGCATGATCTGCAGGGCCATCCCGCCTATATGTCTCGATGGGGCATGAGCGCCGGGGAAGAGCGCCAAGCGTTTGAGTGGTTTGTAGATTTGGCCATCAGCAATCTCGAACGATATCCGGCGATGCATATCTACCATTTCTCGGGATATGAGCCAGGCGCTCTCAAGCGGCTTATGGGTCGCCATGCCTCTCGGGAAGATGAGATCGACCGTCTTCTGCGCGCCCGTGTTTTCGTCGATCTGCACGCGCTGCTTAAACGCAGTATCCGCGCGAGTGTGGAGGAATACGGGCTCAAAACGCTGGAGCCGCTCTATGGCTTTGAGCGCAAGGAACCGTTGGAAAAAGCCCGAGCCGCTCTTCGTCAGATGCAACATGCGCTAGAGCTCGGGAAAACAGCATCAATAGACGCTGAGGTACATCGGACCATAGAAGCCTACAACGCGGATGACTGTCATTCTGCTCTTGCTCTGCGCGACTGGCTGGAACGCGAGCGAAATGCAATGGTGCAGCTGGGGCACGTGATTACGCGGCCGCAGGTGAAGGACGGTGCGGCTCCCGAAACAGTGAATGAGCGCCAGCAGCGGACGGCAGAACTCGGTACGCGCCTGAGACAGGGGGTCTCGGAAGAGCCGGGCGAACGCGACGAAGGGCAGAAGGCTCTTTGGCTACTCTCACACTTGCTCGACTGGCACCGCCGCGAATCGAAAGCCGCCTGGTGGGAATACTACAGACTTGCGGAATTGCCGGAGGAGGATTTGTTAGAGGAGCGTGCGGCACTTGGCGATCTTCAGTTCGTCGAGCGGCTCGCGGTGGAAAGGCAAATCCCAACAGACCGGTATAGCTTCCCTAAACAGGAAACCCAACTACGCACAGGGGACAAGCTCTCCGCAGCCGGCGCGAATTTCGGCGAGGTTGCCGCGATCGATACCGTGTCCTGCACCGTAGATATAAAGAAGATGAAGAAGACAGCCGAAATACACCCGCGCGCTGTGTTTGTGCGGGACACCGGGCCTGGCACGGACGAGATCGCCGACGCCTTGTACAGGGTCGGCTTTTCGGTGGCTGAAGCCGGCATAGACGGTCCTGGTCCCTACCGGGCCGCGCGAGACCTGCTGTTGCGGAAGTCCCCGCGCCTCTCGGTGACCGAAGGGGGGCTCGTGCGCCCTGGCGAAACGAGTGTCGAAGCGGCGAGGCGGCTTGTCGGCGTTCTGGACCATTCGCTCCTTTCCGTTCAGGGGCCACCTGGCGCAGGCAAGACGTTTAGCGGCGCACAGATGATCTGCGAACTGGTAAAGGGGGGCAAGAAAGTTGGGGTCACAGCAGCCAACCATAAAGTCATCAGCAATCTGTTGAAGAGAGCGGCTGAAGCCGCGGCCAATGAAGGGCTGAAGGGCTTGCGCTGTGTTCAGAAAATAAAGAAAGAGGATAAGCCGGAACACGATCCGCCATACCTGACGACGACTCTGGACAATGAGGACACGCTCGCGGCATTCCAGACGGGGGCCAACGTCCTTGCCGGAACGCAGTGGCTGCTGTCCCGGCCCGAGTATTTTGAAGCGCTGGATGTGCTGATTGTGGATGAAGCCGGACAAATGGCCCTTGCAAATATGGTCGCGGTGGGTCAATCAGCAAAGAGCGTCGTCCTCCTTGGCGATCCGCAGCAATTGGAACAGCCATTGCGCGGCAGCCATCCTGATGGCGCGGAGCTTTCGGCGCTTGAGCACTTTCTCAATGGTGCGAAGACAATCCCGCCCGAACGGGGCCTGTTTCTGGAGAGGACGTGGCGTTTGCACCCAGAGCTCTGCCGGTTCACCTCGGAGGTGTTTTACGAAGACCGCCTGACCTCCCGCGACGGCCTTGAGCTGCAAAAAATCGAGGGACATGCATGGCTCAGTGCCTCGCACCTGTGGTGGGCTCCCGTGCAGCATAGCGGCAATCAGAACGCCGCGGAGGAAGAAGTGGAAGCCGTCGCCGATCTCGTGAAGAGTCTGCTGGGAGCCGGAGTGATGTGGACGGATGATAAAGGCGCACGTCGTCCGCTAGAGTTGCGCGACATCCTGATCGTTGCACCTTATAACGCACAGGTTTTCGATCTTCGCGCCAGGATTCCCGGTGGTGCGATTGGAACGGTGGACAAATTCCAGGGTCAGCAGGCGCCGGTTGTGATTTACTCTCTCACTACATCTTCGCCTGAAGATGCGCCCCGAGGCATGGAGTTTCTTTACAGCCTGAATAGGCTGAATGTGGCGACATCGCGCGCACAGGCAATGGTTATCGTGGTCGGAAGTCCGCGCCTGCTTGAGCCGGAATGCCGTAGTCCGCGGCAAATCCAGCTTGCGAATGCACTCTGCCGGTATGTGGAGCTTGCGGCTCCGCTTGGTGCGGCCTCGGCGTCAATAGCGAGAACAGCGGGAACTTGAGAGTATTATTGCAAGGTTTGGCGGCCCCCGCCCTCCCATGCTTTTGACGTAACGCTTTTTAGCGGAGAGCCGACGCAGTTGCCACCCTGCGCGAATTTGCCGGTGGTGCTTATTCCATCACGAGGCTCGCATAGTCCGCCTCAAAGAGTTTCTGGTGGTCCTTGACTGCCAGACGCTGGAGGCAGCACAGGCTCCAGTAGGCGCGCCATTCTTCACTCTCCGGGGACAGATATTCGACTTCGAGCTCCATCTGCTTCGCATCCTGCCAACTTATCATTTGGCCATGCGAAGGCCATCGACCGTTATCCATTAAATCACCGGCGATCTTGGTGTAGTTGGCTGTTTTGTTTTGGAACATCCATCGTCTGAGATGCTCTTCAGCAAGGGTGCGGGCGCGCCGACAGATAGCCTCAAACTGAACGACGGTAGCGGGATCGAGCTTCGAGAGCATTATCTGCGCCGGCACGTAGTTCGGGAGCTGCCGTAATTTGGCGCTCTGCGTGTTGTACGCTTCCAGGTAGTTTAGGACTGAAAGCCATCTCGCGCTTCCATCACCGTCACGTTTTGGGAACTGCGGGTCGATAGGGCCAAGTTCGGACGTGTCGCTCATGACGACCTTGTCGGCGGCGAGAGCAATGAGTGTACCGGCGCTCTTGGCGAAATCAGGCACGACCACGCGGAGCCGGCCCGAATATCTCCATCTTCAAAAGGCCCGGAACTTCTGGAGGTTGTTTATGACGAGGACAAGCAACAGCATTTAGAGAAGTACTATGCCTACGCTGAGCCGGTAATCGGTGGCCAATTACACCGTGGACACACGTACCGCGTTCGGTTCGGCAGCCGGCTCAAATATCCGTTCATCGAAGAGATCCTTGAGGAAATCGTGTTGTGAACAATCGAATTGCCTTCGCGAACCACCTGAGGCCCAGGCTCACTAAACTTACCGTCTCATAATCGTCATTTTGCAATCACAACTTTGCGGTTACGGACGGGGCCCTTGTGTTCCAAAAACCCGACGAAATAGGTTGCGGTAAATCCTTAATTGTCAGCACCTGTCAGTGACTTTCTCTCTGTTTCAGAAACACATCGTTTTGGAACGCGCTCGGCAATCCACAGACTCCATCGTCATTGACGCCGTCAATGCAAGGTTGGTCTCACGATAGCAACTTCAGCGGGCACTGCCATTTTACCAAGATTAAGACGGCTATTGTGACAACTAGAAAGGCCACCACCGCAACAGTCGCTGTCGCGATGATGAGCAGCTTTGAATATCCGAAGGCCTATGCACAGTGAGATCTCTTGATGGCTTGCAGCGGTCGCGACGAAAACACAATTTGGACTCGGCGTGTCTCCCCATTCCTATTATGTGGTTCGCCCGCAGGCCGCCGAAGGTCGCACTTCCGCAACCGCCACGATCTTTTGGCGTCGAAACCCTGAATGTAGGCTGGTCCGCTCAATCGACGATCCCGTCAGCGGGATGGATAGCTCCTTCTTAGGACCGAAATCAGTCTTATGTCGTGATCGTAAGCTATTGAAGACAAAAGGGAGAAATATATTTCCAAAAGATTCGAGGCACTCTGAAAGGGAATTCGCGTTGAACCTCGTTCTCTTTGGTCAAGCGCGGAACCTGAGAAAGCTGATCTCCGACAAGAAAGAGAGACCGAATTATGTCGACACACGAATCGTTCCCATTTCTTCAATATCTCCAGGTTGTCATTGGCATCCTTATCAGCATTGTTCTGCCCATACTGCGAAAGCAACTTCCAGTCCCTGCAGCGTTGGCGGCGGCGCCGTCGCCTGCCAAGACGTACATCGTCATCGGCTTGTTCTCGCTACTGACGGCCGTCCTCATTATCGCTTTCGGAGGTGCGGCAACCAATGACTGGAAATGGTACACGGCAATTCTGGCTGGATATGCATGGGACTCCACGCTCCAGAAGGTTATCAAGGGCTAAGCGTTGGGATCATTCGGACTTGCGGGGCCAACGATGGCAGCCCGGCGTCGGCGATTTTCGGGATTGAGGAGTTCTCTTTGAGGCGACCACGATGCAATGGATGAAGTGCGGCTTTTCTGCCTTGTCGTTCTGGCTCATTTTGATCGGCAACATTTCACCTCAGTGTTTGCACGCGCAAGACGTCGTCCAACCTCCGCGGTACGATGTAGTACCGCCCTCCTGGATTGCGCATTCCGCACAGCCCGACCAGGATCGCTCTGCCGCTTATGTCTTCCCGTCGGTTGTCGGTTCCTTTTCCGTCCCGAGGGTGGATTTTTCTCTGCCCGATTTTTTTCGCACCGAAAACCGATTTCATGCAGGCAAGCCTTTTTCCTGGAAGGCTGATCGGGCGGGAAGCGTAACCATCACGGTCACCAGAAGCAGGAGAGAAGCCCGAGTCGACATTGGGGTCTCAGAAGACTCCATGGCCGTTATCCGGCGATTCGACTGGGAACACTTCCAGGAATTACAGGAAAAGTTTCGAGGCTGGCTTTGTCGCCACAGCCGCAGCTGGTTGTTTGGCGATTGCGAATCACAATTCCAACATCTCGATCAGGATCTGACAACAATCTGGAAAGACCACGTTCTGGCCGATGCGACATTCAAGAGCTTTGCGAAGACGTATTTGAACACAGCGGTTCCCCAGCCGATTGCTTATGCCGGCAACTGGAAGACGCTCGGGGAAAAGACGTCGCCGATGTTTGCGACACGCATCGTGCCAGGGCAAACTCTCGCCATCAGCTGGGGTAACGACAATTTGTATCCTGCGGCTGACGGCATACGAGCGAGTTACTCGCGCATCACTGTGGGCGGCCAGACCGAACTGCAGGTTGTCGATGACAACGGCATGAGGTTGTTTCCTGCGGGATCCTGCAAAATGGCCGGGCAGAGCCAAAAAGATGAGGCTAGTCCCAAAGACGGGTTGCTGCCCTTTCCTAAAGAGTGGGCGGCCGTCTTAACCCAGACGTTCATCCCCATCTACAATCTCTTCGATTTGCACAATTCCCGGCTCCTGGCGGTAGGCAAGGTGAAAGAGCCGGAAGGCAAGGAAGCATCGGGAGATAAGAAAGCATCGGAAGCAGACGCTCTGCCTGCCTGTTTTGACAACACCCGCACAGCCCCGCGCTATCTCTTCCTGCTGGTCCCGCGCACCTATCTGAAACCCGACAGTCCAACCCCGGCATCTGCAGCCATCACTCGATTCGAGAATGAGGCGCGATTGCGCCCGCCTGTTGCGGCGCGGGATGAGATCTCGATGCTCGAGCGGCAGTTTTTCATTGTTGGCTGCGGCGTCTCAGACCAGGAGACGCCAGACGATGCATGGAAGAATTTGGCGGACGAATGGAACCATCTGCTGGAACAGACATTTGCCGTCACACCCACTCTTCCCCATGATCCGCCTGATCCGCCGGTTACATCCTCTCCCTGTGGCAGCTTTATCAGCGGACTATTTGCGGGCAAGTCGTTCGTCGAGTTGCGGCACCATTTCTCCATCAATGGGCGCCCGCTCCAATCCGGGGCCTTAAATCTGGAAACTGTCGGCCAGGCTCTCAGCGGCTCTTTTGCGGCGCACCTCAATCGAATACGCGCGCCTGAGGCTGCGCCGCTCCTGGAGATTCTGCGTTCGTTTGCCGGACGCAGCAACGGAAGCCTTGCGCCAGTCGTGCGCATTCGCTTTTACACAAGCATGAGCCAAGTTCTGGATCAGGCACATGTCTTTGAAGGGGACGAAATCTATGTCGGCTCAATATCGGAAGATCTACGCTAACGGAGATTTCGTCGCTTACGCCAGGGCGGATGGAACTTCCGATCACCTGTTTCTTTGGAAGGCTGCTTCCGCGCCTGATGCCTTTAATGGCTTGGCAGACCTGCTCACGGCGTGGAGCGCCGCGGAGCGAACGGTCTTGTTTTGTCAGCGATTTGATCCTGCCACCCTTACCGCTACTCTTGACCGCCTTGCCGCGTCGCCAACACTGCCGGGCTGCTGGGGAAAGTTGGCCTATTGGCGCGAATCTCGTTTCACTGGTATGCTGCCCGCTGACAATCTGCTCCCCGACGGACGGGCGACGCTGATTGGCATTGGTGACGTCATCCTGGGGCTCAATGTGGGAGCAATTCCTCAGTCCCTGGACGATTTCACCGTTGCAGCCGATGCATCCGACAATCTCACCTTGGCCCTCAAAGCGTCTCCCGACGCGCGGTGGAGCATAGATGGGGTTTCGGGCGAGAGCCTCCTGCTGCTGTCGCTCAATCCGCCGCCGGGTTTCGTGGCTGGTTCCTTGGGATTATCGATTCCGTGGCGTGCGCCAGCGGCGCGGCATCCGCTGAACCGTGTCGGCTTTATGTTCGTCGGTGGGCCACCGACGCCGCCGGCCCCGGGCGGTGATCCAGTCCCATGCCGGGTCTGGACCTCACAATTAAGTGACAAGGTGATTGCCACAACCGGCACAGGCAAAAGCTGTCTGGTGGTACTGGACCCTCGCGACAGTACTGCGGGCACTGACTGGCTTGCAGGCGAGATGAACTCCAGTTTGTTCTTCGGCGATGCTGAGATTCACTCCTCTTTCTTCAGTCCTGCGGGTGATCGCTTTATCCTGAATGCCGCCGGGGGCGCCGTGCGTCTCGGCTTTGTCTTTGACCGCATGCTGGCCGATCAGACCCTGATTACTCTAGGAGACCAGACCGTTTTCCACCCGGAGGGAGATTTCACCATCAAGCCGGCTCGCGAACCAACGAGCGAAGCACTCAATATCTCCTCCCGCGATTTTGTCGCAGGGGCGGCCAGCACTGAATTCTTTGATATCGGCTCCGCCACCCACGTTCAGTTCGTGAAGCGCCAGCCCGCATTCTTTCTGGAGAACGAGAGCGGCTCGCCGACTTCGCGCCACTTGCTGGACGATCGCAGCGGCGTGGCCATCACTTCTTACGTGCAGTTCCATGATGGAAGGCGCGTCGGGTCTCCAAGCGTCCCTTTTCATTCCCAGCCTGCGGAAGCGCCGCTGTTCGTTTACCAAAGTTCTGAAGACCACCTTGGTCGCCGTCGCAAGCCCTACGGTTTTTTCACCAGCGCGCCTGCCGCTGTTTTTCCCCGCGCGGGCTACCACCCTGGGACCAAGGCGGAAAATGACGCGATTGACCGCTTCGAGACAACCCATCTCTCGCAATATCGACGTAACAAGGCGCAAGCTTCGCCGAGGAAGGTGGTCACTCGCCAGTTAGTGATGTCAAATGCGGCTGAGGCAGCGGACGCGGCGGCTACTTTGGCGGTCACGCCGCAGGGAGTGCTCGCTGAAGTGGACGCAAATGATCACTATACCCGCTTGTACTTCGGCAATCCCGACAGCAAAATGCCGCGTCTGGATTTTTCTGTCCGCCTCTGTAATTCCGATCCCGTTCTTTTCAGCGAACTCCAGCAGGCGCTCGCCGCCAGTCAACTTTTTCTCGTATTAAACAAACCAGCCGCGGAGACACTCAACACCATTTCTCCCTCGGCCACTTTGCATGCGCGCGACTTCCAGTTCTCCGTGGGGCCGCAAGACTGGGATGAGGCAAAGCCGTGCGCCAAAGTTACGCAGCCGATGGGCGCATCGGTCGTAATCATTAAGTATTTCAAGGGGAAATCGCTGGCTGAACTGATCGAGGACCCCTCTTACTGGGCATGTCAAAAACCTCTTGCGCCAAATGGAAATGCCGGGATCAAAGAGCTCACTGGACTGGGGAACAAACCCGTGAGCGATTGGCTGAAAGACCTGGAACAAAAATGGAATGATTCCGCATGGCAGGGCATTCTGGTTCTCGACATTCCCGTACTCATGCCTGATCTGCTGGAAGCTCTGCGCCCGGGTCTAAGTTCAGATACACCCGATCTGCGCGCTCATCACTTTGGGCTCAATGCAGTGCCGGCGCACAGCTCCGATCTTGCACCGGGCTCAACACCGCAGCGGTCGGGGTCCGCCTTTGGCCTCATCCAGTATGAACGTAAGCGGGACACAAAGCCGCAACCTCCAAAGACCATAGACAAGGAACCCGGGGCCACAAGCGAGACTCCACGGAGTTACGAATTCATTGTTGATTCGCTCCACGTGAGCCTGGCTAACAGCCAGATCTCGGCCTTTCAGGCCACGGTCTTTGTCAACTTTGATCATCTCTTCTGGGACCCGGTCAAGGCGGATGGCGGCGGTCTGAAGTCCATTGAACTCGATGGGTACTACGAGAGCCGCACACAGCCAGACGGGACGACGCAGGAGGTCTTTAGTCTTATCAGTCGCACGCCGATGGAGGTGGATTTTGAAGGCTCATCATTCCTGCAGAAATTCACCATCACGCGCGCCCAACTGAGTATTACGAACGTAGATCGGAATCCAGAGACGAAGAAAAACCAGAGCCTTACAGCAGAGATCGATCTGGACGGTACGCTAATCCTGAATGAAAAGCTGACCAATCTTCGGCTGTTCACGGTTAAATCCATCCGCCTCTACTCGTTCGGTTTTGCTTTTACCTACGTTTATGCCGACAAGAGCAATGGCCGGCCGGCAGAATTCTCGTTTGGATTCAATGCGCCTCGGATTGCGGCCGACATCGACTTCAACCCGGACGAGGTCGGATCGCTGCTCTCTTTCCTGCCGGCAAAGCTGAAGGGCGTGAGCGTGGCTTTAGGAAACCTGCTCGATCTCGGTGACCTGGATTTCTCGCCCATTAACTTCGGGACTCTGGGTTCCGTTGGAACCAAATTCCACTTCGGCTTCCTGCTGGATCTGGACCTCGGTTCGATCGGCAAATTGTCGGGCGATCTCAGCGGACTTCACCTTCCGGCGCTTCTCGGCTGGAAGGGCGGCAGCAGTCCGGGCCTTGCCTTCGGAATTCAGTTCCCGACATTTAACAAAAAAATTGATATCGGGATTCAGCAGTTCATTCGTCTGCAGGCTAAGAAGCTCAACATTAAGCGTTGCCTTGACAGCACACAAAAGCTGTCGGCGATCGCTATCCAGGCAGTCGAGGTCCGAGTTGTCTTTCTCGGTAAGCCGTGGCCGGTCGAAAACGATATCGCTTTGTTGCTGTTTATTCCCGCTGGATCCAACCGCAAGCCCAGTTGGGCGCTTGGATTTGAAACCGCCGACGGGATCTGGTACGTCGGCGGCGGTTATCGGATCGCGCTGGACGGCAGTGCCGGGAACACGAAAGACGTGGTGAAGAAGTTTGCCGACCAGATGAACGGCATCGGCGACGGAGCGGACATTTGTAATCTGCTCAATGGAAAGATCAAGACAGATCCCGGCAATGACAACTGGAGTATTGCTGGACGATACAAAGGAGAGGCCTTCACCGTCCAGGTCGCTCTTTCCGATCCCAGCGTTTACGGCCTTGATCTCTCCATTCCAGGGTCTGGACTGGATCTCGATCTTCTGTATCGTCGGGTCAACGGGCAACTGGGAATTTTTTCGATCGAATTTACTCTCCCCGGGCCCATGCGAACGATGCAGTTCGGCGCGGCGACTGTTCGATTGCCGGTACTGCGGCTCGAAGTCCATACCGATGGTGGCTTCCTGGCCGATTTTGGCTTCCCCTGGAACAACGATTTTTCCCGCAGCGCGCAAGTTGAGATGGCGATCTTTCTCGGTTCAGGCGGCTTTTATTTTGGCCTGACCGCTGCCTCCGCTTCTGACCTGCTCCATTTCGCGGGTGGTTATGGCTATCTAGCTCATGATGCCGAGGCTTCCGCCAAGTTGAACGACATCCGCGCATTGCGGCTGGGCTTTGCCGCCCGAGTTGGAATCGGTCGCAGTTTCACCATCGGTATCTTCCAGGCGGAGGCCTCCATCACGATTTTTGGCGGTCTTGAAGGGGGCGCCGGCTATCGCCGCGAAGAGAAGGACTTCTTTAAGCCGACCGTCTGGGCCCTCAAAGGGTATATGGGGCTGATGCTGGACATTTCGGCCAAAGTCGATTTCGCGATCATTCAGGCGTCAGCACGGATCCTGGCCTATGCTGACGTCGGACTCCAAATCCGTCGTGTCCTGGTGAGGAAGGCTGACCCGTCCGACCCTCGCTACTATTTAGTGACGCTACCGGTGATTGTATTCGCCGACATTGGATTGACGGTCGGAGTCGATGTTGGCATTCACGTCGGTTGCGTCGACATTACGATTCATCTTTCTTTCAGCGCGGTCTGGCATTTTGAGCACACATTAGTTGGTATCGATGAACACCCGGAGCCGTACGATGCCCCCAGGACGTCGCTCAACCACGCGGAGTTCGCGCTGGTTGAAGCTGCCGCTCTGAATCCGCTTCTTGACAAAGGTGCAGTCGTTTGGCCTCCCGCCTATAAACAGTGGGCGAGCCCACGCTCCGTCAGCATTTACGTTACGGTGCTTCCCTGCATGGCCCAGGCCGCCGACTTTGGCGAGACGGGCGCCGCCAAAAGTTGCGTTGTCGGCATGATGATGCTGGCAGTTCACCCTCCTGCGGGCGCCGTCAATAGCGGTTTTGGCGATCTGGCGCGCTTTCTCACCGGTTGGGTCTTGTTGCCGCCGTCGATCAGCAACCCGTCAGCCTATGATGACGTCTCGATTGCGCTCGGCCAGGTCATCGACATGCAAGAACTCATGAAGGACCAGACTTTCTGGAAGAATTTTCCCGCCGCGGTGCTTACAGCGGTGAAAAACCAGTTCGTGCCGGCGCTCACAAACCTGCGGAAGAGCGACGACCAGCCATTCGCGGCCGTTCCGCCATGGCCAGGCTCCTCGTTCAGCTACGTTCCTGCGCCGGCCACGCCGGTTACCGGAAAGGCGGCGAACGTAAAAGAAGAGGGAACCACGATGCCCGCCGACAATGCGGCCTTTGTCGAATATTGCCGTCATCTGATCGTGGGAACGCTCTCAGAGATAAGACTATTGCTTCAGAACATGCCCAGCGACTCCCGTGATGACCGGGCAAAGTCGCTGAAATGGGCACAGATATGGCTTCAACTGTTCGGAACCATAAGCACGCGATCCTAATCTAGAGGAACTGAAATGCCGAATAAAGATCCCGAATCCCGTCTTGATCGCATTGCCCGCGATCTCTCCCGCACTTTGCTGCACGGGTCTCGGCCCGCCGATTTGGACGGGAATGTTCGTCCGGCGACCGTGCTTACGGGCCAGCAAGTCCGCGTCGATTTGCCCACAGGCGATCTCAATTTTGACTTTAGGACGGACGTGTCTACGGCCCGGGTGGTTGTCGATCACGCCTTGGCCGCCCAAACCGAGCAGTTTATGAAGGACGCCGTGGGAATGAACCGGGCGAAATACCTGGGCTTGACTGTGGATTCGGACATCCCGGTCTGGATCTTCCAACAACGCCAGTTTCCGTTCAGCCGGGTCGCTTCCTCCGAACAGGTTCCTGTGGGCAGTACTCTCACGGTAATGCAGCTTCCTTCGTCTGTGATCAAGGAGGTCACAAATTCTTCCTCTGAGAGCTACGTCTCGTTATTTTCGATTGACCCGATTCAGCAGAGCAGCACCGTAATACCTGCCGCACAATGGCAGCCGGCAATTTTTCTGCGCTTCCCTCTACGCAAAATGGAAAAGCCGCCCGCCGGCCTCCCCACTGAAACCAAAGTGTATGAGTTACTGGGCACACCTCAGGGTGACCGCTGGTTTCTCGACCAGCTTGGCTTGCTGTGGCCGGCGGATAAGCCGCCGGAGATCAAAAGCATTTCGTTTACCCTGGAATTCAAGGACAGCCAGGGACAACTTCAACGATCGCCAGAGCTCAGTGAGTGGTCAATTGCCCGAGCCAATCTGACCCAGGAGTCTCGTCCTCCGGAGTTCACCGAAACCACGGTGAGCGTAGCGCCGCCCTCGGCGCTTCCTTATGTCGTCCTGTCGGGGGACGTGGGGCAGGAGGAGGACGCGCTGCGGCTGCTTGGGATGGCCAGCATCACCAACTCAGGCGGGTACTACTTTGCCGCCAAAACCGATTTGGCAGATGCGAAAAGCCTGCTTCTCGCGGTAGTACTCAAGCCAAAGATCGAGACAGGGACAGCTAACCAGGAAAGTGCATGGCTGCCTTTGGCGGCCAATGCCATCGCCGTGGCCAAAAACGTCAGCCCCGATGTGGTCCGCTTCAACGGAATCGATGAGATAGAAATAGCGCCGGCTACGCCGCCAGGCACCGTTTCCTTCGGCTGGACACGTAAGGTGCCGAAAGAGCCAACCAGCGCCGACGACAAGTTTGGCTATGGCACGCTGAGTATTGTGGATTATTCGGCCACGGACGGGTCTGGGCAGGCAATTCCGATGCCCGATGGCGTGCCTGTAATATCGCCAATGCAGAAGCTCCCGGGTAAGGGCTACAAGAAGCGCGGTGCTGAAACGGTCGATAACCAGAATCTCGGCTCAAGCGGTACTGCGTCGTCCATTTCCGCCATGCGGCTGCAGGGCGGGCAGGATCTCGAAGCCAGTACTGCTGCCCTCGATGCGGGCGGAGTGGAGACACATTACTATCGCGGCACAATCCGCTGTTACGGGAAAGACGAATCTCCCTGGCAACGGCTCAGCGATGCAAAGCGGCGCCAAATTCTTGTTAAACCTGGCTTTCGTGACGTCTTTGGCAATCGCTTTGACGCAGAGCAGGCCCCGATATTCCAGAATCATTTGTTTTACACGGACCCGATCATCAATCCAGCGGACTGGCCGGGCTTACGTTTCGTGGTCTATCCCGATCTCCAGAATGGCCGTCCCGTCCTGGCCGTGGAGCTTGTGTACGATGGCCAGGGATTTAATGAGAACAGCAGCCGGCGTTTGCAGCAGATCCACGATCAGCTCCGTGGAGCGGGGAACGACGTAACCCTCTCATTTCTTGCTGAGCCGCTGGTCAGCGCGCCAAAAACGCTCGATATTGCTGAAGTGATCAAGAACCTCGCTCTCTGGTCGACAGGCGGAGCGACGTCTGTAGTGCCTCTCGGAAGCTTCGTGTGCGATGGAACTGTGTCCCAGATCAGTCGTTTCGAGCCCAAAATACGCATCGAGCGGAAACCGGATTATCTGCCATTCGATGCTGATCTTCCCCAGGACCCGATCTTCGCCACGCTGATCCGCAATCAGATTACTGCGGTGACGGCGGCAATCGGGCTGCAAAAGGAGGCCGCGCCTGCTCAATTTAAGCCGGGCGACCCGGAAAGGCGCGATGAGTTCCTCTGTATCGCCAAGAAGCTCCAGACTGCCATAGGCTCCACGCACGCGGTGCGGGTCGGCCTCATGCGGGATCACTTGAATCTGCATGGGATCTGGCTGATTCCCAACTCCTTCTTCCCGTCAGTGCCGTCCGGCGACGCCTCAGCGGCATGGTCATTTGCAACGCCATGCCCGGTACGCAATGTGCTGGGCAACGAATCATTCCAAGTGCCGGATTTCACCACAACCACCAAAGCCGATCCTGTGTGGAAGAAGTATGAATTTCCTCTCCGCAGCCAAGCCGTGGTCGACCAGGATTTCGACGAACTCGGCCGCGTTGCTTTTCGCATGCTGGAGCGGGAAACCGCAGACGTGGGTTCCCTGATGCAGCGGGGAAATGCGGTGACCATGCGGTCGTTGCTGAAAACCAGGGAAGACATCGCGAACCAGCTGGCTACTTTCAATAGCGCCGGAACAGGACCAGGCTTCATGGTCCCGACGTTCGCGAATGCGCGCCCAGGTGATCTCGACTCAGACGCGGTTGCACGGATTGCGAAGGACGCTTTTCTGGCAGATCTCACCTCTTTCTATACACTCTCCACCATCATCCAGCTTCCGCTCGATCAGCGCGGAGACAAGGCCATCCAGACCTTCCACGGCGAGGTGGATAAAAACGCTCAACTCTCCGATCCAAACCAACCGACATTCTCTGATGTCTTGCTGGGCGGCGATAAGCCGAAGCTCACTGTGCTTTACGATCTGCCGCCGGGGCGGACGGAAATGCTTCCGCTACTGCCCTCTCTTGCCATCACCTTGTTCCACATTCAGCTACCACTACCCAATGTTCCTGCTGGGGGCAATCAATTCAATGAAGGCCCGTGGATTGAACTCATCGCCCCTGTCCAGCTTTCATGGAAGGGCTTTGCGGAGTCGGTGCCGGTTGCTCTTCGAAAATTTCCGTCGAAGCCAATCATCCGATCTGCTGGCTCCATTCTTCCAAAGCTGAGTCCGGAAGGAGTCCCGCAGAAAATCAATGCTGCAAACGCGCGTCTTCTCTCGCAATGGGGCTGGACGTTTTCTTTCAGCATGGTGGATGGAAGCAATCAGGACAAGGCGTACGTATCGATCCAATATCCGCAGAATGGGTCGGCCCGGGCCCTCCAGATGGAATCCGCGGCGCTGGAGGATTGGGATCCGGTTACGTTGCTGAACACTCTCACAGCGCTCAAACTTCTGGCCGACTACGGCGACAGTGCCACCTTAAGGGGGAAGCGGCTGGCCGTTCTCGATGATCTTGTGCGATCTTTGCTAAAGTACTTAAGCTCCGGACCCTCCCCGACCTTGCGGAGCGAGTCTCTTCGCGATGGAGCCGCGGCTTTGCGCGACACCTTCACCGTCGGCTTCCGTGACAATAGCCGTCCCCAAGGCTCGTTTCAGGTTATGACCGGGGAGATTAAGGTCGGTTGGGATCCACAAGCTACCGTCGCGCCGCGGATTGATACGGCTACCGTCACAGCAGATCCCAAAGAGCCAGGGAATAACGCCTACCTGACGGGAACCACTCCGGTTCGAGACTATAAAGTCAGCCTGACGCTAAAACGGAATGAAACGTTCAATAACCGGGACGCGCATCCGTTGCTGGTTTACCAGTGTGCGCCTGTCGAGTATCCGGAAGACAGTCGCCCGCTCAATCGCTGGGGACCGCTCGAGTTCGATATGACTGATCAAGCTTTGAATACGGCGCTGCCGGCATTCTTTGAGGGCATTTTCCATGGAGCGGACCTTGCCAAGTTGGACCTAGAGACCGGGCTGTCGTTGCTGTGGAGCAAAGGAGCCATGTCTATGGCCACGCCCTTCTCAATTCTTCCTGTGGACATCAAGCCAGGAAATGGGACCGCGAAAGACATCAGCGATGTTGTTCAAAAAAAATGCGAAAAGCTCCTGGGCGGGACTTCGAAAAAGCCCTCCGAAACCGATTCAGCTGCAATTCGTGTACGCGTTAAGATAACGGCCCCTGACAACAACACTCCTCATGGGCGGCGTACGTTGGTGGAGATACCGGCTGTCGATTTTGCACTGCCGGGCTGAAAGGATCCAATCTGGACGGAAAAGCAAGAGCACGCCCCGACAGCGGAGAGTTGAGTTGATTTCTGTCGTTTGTAGAAGCCGATCAATATCAAGAGAGCATCACAAATCCATATTCGTACCCGGAGCAGGGAATGCAAGTCTCGGCGGAAGTAAGATGGTTCTGGCCTGATTTGCCGACGGAACTCGACGAATGGTTCCGCCGGTCGGCTTCTCACCCCTTCCCAGCCGGGGGAGGGAAACAACGTAATGACGATTATCTGGTTGATCCTGATCAGACAGAACTCGGTCTTAAGCGCCGTGGCCAGAAGCTAGGCGTCGAAGTGAAAGGGCTGGTAGTAAAGGAATGGGCCAGCCTCAACGTTAGGCCATTCAGCGGAATCATCGAGCTCTGGACCAAATGGACTACCCAGAAGCTGGAACTCAGGTCGACGACAACCATTCGTAAGGCCCGGTGGCTTAGAAAATTTGATATGACCTCTCAGAGTCCAGAGGAGGTCCCACTTGACGACTCTGAGCTGCTGCTGCACAGTCGTGTGCTGCCAGCCTACGGCTGCAACGTGGAATTTACCAAGGTAACGCTCCCAGGCAATCAAGTTTGGTGGACCCTTGGATTCGAATCATTCGGTCCCATATCTACCCTCGAGCGAAGCCTGTGTGCGGCTGCAACCACATTAGCCGGGCGCCATCCGCCGGAGCTTGGGCCAGCTTGCAAAGTCGGGATTTTGCTTTGGCCGAACGGTACGGGAGCTTTGATCGCGAGCTACCCTGTTTGGCTCAGAGAGAGGTCTTATTCACCAACCGAAGTGAAATAGGGTGAGATTTAAGAATAAACAGGAGCTCTACTGAAAATGACTATTCGCAAAAAGACAAAAAGCAAAACCAAAAGAAAAAGCAACACAATCGCACCACCAGCAAAAATGGCAGATTTGGCGAGGCTGCACGCGTTTACCGGTTCCGGCCACGCACCAAAACCACCCGTAAAGTGGGATCCCTCACCAAATTTTGCGTCCCGTCAAGGAGAGACTATCCAGAAATTGGTTCTGCACAACACAGCAGGGCCTTTGGCGCCGTCATTGGCTCGCTTGAAGGACCCGAAACAACAGGTGTCGGCCCATTACGTGGTCGATCGGAACGGCGATATCTACCAATTAGTGCAAGACTCGGAAACCGCCTGGCATTCCGGGAACAAGACGGTTAATCAACAATCGATCGGAATCGAAACTGTTGCTTGGAGCACCGCGACGGGCATGACTGCGGCCCAAGAGTCAGCTCTCGTTTCCGTGGCGAAATTTGTTTTAGAGGCTTACGGAATTTCGCTGAGCAATGTACTACCCCATCGGGCTATAAAGCCAACCGACTGCCCGGGCTTCATTTGGCCGAGCGACACTGAATTTGACTCCTGGAAGAATTCCAAATTGAGTTAAGGCTGGCCGCGGCGCCTTCCAAAACGCCGTGGTCAGAAGCGTCTTTGTAAACCGGGAGATGGTGGATGTGCTAGGCGGTGTGGTGCCGAGCACTCCACTAGAATCTATTGGCGTGTGTGGCAACTCCGTTGTTGGAATGCAGTGGTTCCCCTGCCTCCGCGCCCATCCCGGTGCTAGTATTCTTTCGGACGCAACTCCGTAGCGGCGAACCCACGACGAGCGACACACAAATGATTTCGCCTTTATGGGATGATTCCGGCTACTCCCAGAACAACACACCCTTGGACGGTCATTCGAAAAACATCTATTTGCGGAACACCAAAATGGCAATCTGGCCCTTCTTGAAATCAATGGCTTGCGAGAGCTCGAAACGTACCCCTTCTGGTACACAGCATCTGACCGCGCCGCTACAGCGATATCTGAGTAAAGTTTTCTTAAGCCTGAGCCAGATGTCTTGTGCGCCTTCACATCTAAAATACTCGTTCCGCTGAAAATAGTCGGCGCTTTCGGTGCTTAGTTCGGTTTGTGGAAAAC
>Ga0137407_10000336_pt1 | contig 33364 bp, 25 predicted proteins | sample CZOMad2_2_16fung_FD_108410 | JGI IMG/M metagenome (GOLD analysis project Ga0137407, IMG submission 108410) | Vadose zone soil fungal communities from Angelo Coast Range Reserve, California, USA - CZOMad2_2_16fungal (Illumina Assembly) | ecosystem: Environmental > Terrestrial > Soil > Vadose... | reverse complement strand
TGGTTCACCCGATCATTTGCCAAACCCGCGAATCGGGAGCAAAGGTCAGGCGCTGCACGGGAACGCGCTCCACAAATTCGCAGGCCGACTGGAAGACGTTGTCCACCAGCGCAACATCCTCGGTGAAAAATAGAATGTTTCTCATCAGGCGGCGGACGGCCTCGGCATTGGCCATCTGCTCGATCTTGTTCTCCGGGCCTTGTGCGAGGAAGAACAGGGACCCGATCGGGGCGGAGCAATTTTCTCCTACCCGCGCCAGCTCCCCGGCGAAAGGAGTTCCACAGGCGCGATAGCCGGCGTCAACCCGGCGGATGTAAGACACTTCATCGGTGAGCAGGATCACGTCGGGCGGCGCCAGGCGCGAGATGGTGGTCTTTCCGGCGCCCGACACTCCAGAGAACAAGAAGGCACGGCCGTTGCGGATGGCCCCGGCGGAATGCAACAGGAAGCCGCCCTCCTGCGCCAGGATCAGCGTGTGCACGATGCGCAGCACCGAATCGATGGAGTAAGGATTGGCCGACTGCCGAATGCGTCCGCGTCTGGCGTACGGATTCCACTGAGCGCGGAAATCGCCCCGCCGCAGCCACCACGTGCCCTGCCGTATTTCCACTCGAACGTCTTCGTCGGGAGCCTTGCGCGATGGCGTTGTCAGTTCGATGTCAAATTCGAATCGGGGGGGTGCGGCGGAGTCGACAAAACCGGCGTAGCGGCGGGCCAGCAATTGGCGGAAGGAGTCGTCCTGCGTGTGCAGAAGGATCGGCATTCCCCCGATCTCGACTGTGATCTGGTAGCTCGGATTCACTTTCGGGCAGCTCCGTGGTACGAGTTTGAAATCGCCCGTACCTCTGTTCGGCCCCTATGCTGCGTCAACGAATGTAGCTTCGACCTGGTCGTCGCTGTTGCGGCGGTAAGTCCTGAGTCGCAATCCAACCCGTCGGAAGAAACTCCAGTGACAAAAGAGCCATGCCAGTAGCCGGCGAAAACGGGAGAGCTTTCGCACCGGCACAAAGGTGGAGCCTGGGCGCCGCACCTCCACAATTCTTCCCAACAGTTCGCTTCTTCCTACCGGTGGATCGTCCTCGAACACACAATCTCCTCGCGTAACCAGGAACGCCTTGTCGCGCGTCAGGTCCCGACTGACGATCCGGTGAATGAAAAAACGGTCCTGGCGCATGTAAAGCACGATTTCGCCCGGCTCGACCTGCTCAGGACGGACCGATTGGACGGTGAGAACGTCGCCCGGCCACAAAGTCGGGAGCATGCTGACTCCGTTGGCGCGCACTTTCAATATGCCCCACGATCGCAATGCCTCGGCCGCCAGACTGCATCTGCCTTGGTCACTTGCCAGAGAATCCATTCGTAAATAGCTTGTACGTTAGCGTACCGGCCAGAAGGTCACACCCGGTGGCTTTCCGGAGGTGTAAATATTTTTTGTTCCAGAGTTCACGATAACCCACTGCACATTCCGAGCGAAACACATAATGCGAGGCGCTATTGCGTCGCTGGGTTCCCGCTGAATATGACCGACGGATATTCCTGCTGCAGCAAAACATGTGGGCAGGGATAGAGCGAGTAATCGAACGCGGGAACGGTTTGTACTATAGTTCCGCGAGGAGCAAACGTCCGGTCCGAGGCTCGAGAGCGGTCGCCACGACCATTGCCTTGCCACAACCTGCCCCATCCCGGCTGCCCACGTCGATCGCTCCCTACGCCGGAACTTTCAGTCCCGAACTCGATTTGATTCTCGCCTGCTGCGGTGACGATTCCGACGGGCACTTTTCCGCTCGTATGCAACAAGTTCTGCGGCACGGCGTGGATTGGGAGCGGCTCATTCAGCTGGCGCAGCATCACGGGCTGGTACCGCTGGTTTTTCGCCGGTTGTCCGGCGAGATGGACGCCACTCGCTCGCCTGGACTGGAGTCGCTTTGCCAGCAGGACAAGGCCAACGCGCACCGCACTCTGTGGCTGACGCTCGAGTTGCTGAACATTCATCGCCATTTGCAGGCCCGTGGTCTGGAAGTGCTGCCTTACAAAGGGCCGGTGCTGGCCGAAGCCCTGTACGGAAATGTAGCCATGCGCCAGTTCTCGGATCTCGACCTGTTGGTCCGGCCCAATGACTTGCTGGCGACCAAAGAGGCGCTGGTGCAGCTGGGATACGAACCAGGCCTGCGATTGGCGCAAGCAGCGGAGCGCGATTACCTGAAATCCGGATACGAGTACACCTTCGACGGCGCTCGAGGGCGCAACTTGCTGGAAATCAAGTGGCAGATTCTGCCGCGGTTTTACGCGATCGGTTTCGACGTCAATGAGTTCTTTGAAAGAGCGAGTGTAGTCACGATCGAGGGCCAGAGGCTGCGCACCCTCTGCGATCAGGACCTCATGCTCGTGCTTTGCGTGCATGCCGCCAAACACGCCTGGAAGCAGATTTCATGGCTGTGTGACATTGTCCAGCTGGCCCGGTCGCGGGCGCTTGATTGGGTTGCGCTGCAGGGCAAGGCCGAGAGCCTAGGGATCAGGCGAATTGTGGCAGTCACCTTTCTGCTGGCCGACAAACTGCTTGGCACCGGATTGCCCGCGCAGCTCGTGGTAGAGCGAGACGCAGGCACGGAGGTTCTGGCGCGACGCATCGTGGACCTGATCGTGGCGGAAGAAGAATTCGATCCGGAATCGATGGCCTATTTTCGCCTGATGATGGAACTACGGGAGCGTACACGGGACCGGTTTTCTTTCTGGTGGCGGCTGTTAGTTACTCCGGGAGCAGGAGAGTGGTCGGCCGTGCGATTGCCTGGCCCTCTGTTCCCGTTGTATCGCGTAGTGCGTATTTGCCGCCTGGCTGGAAGGTTAATGTTGCCGCGTTCGACTTAATCGAGAGCGCTCATGTTTACGCATCCCACTCGTGTGTCTTCGCTTGAAAAACGAGGGTTGAGGAGCGGCAACCAGCCGATCGCGACCCGCGGTTTTTGAGGCGCCGCCAACTCCCCGGCTTTCATTGACTTGCCAGTTTCGCGCACGTAGGATTCTGCTCCAGTGATCGGCCAGACCATCTCGCACTACCGCATCATCGAGAAGCTCGGCGGTGGCGGCATGGGCGTTGTCTATGAGGCCCAGGACGAAACGCTGGGCCGCCATGTAGCGTTGAAGTTTCTTCCTCCCGAGCTGAGCTCGGATGCCTCCGCCCTGGAACGTTTCCAACGCGAGGCACGCGCCGCCTCAGCGCTCAACCACCCGAACATCTGCACCATCCACGAGATCGGCCAGCAAAATGGTCAATATTTCATCGTGATGGAATTGCTGGAAGGGATGACGTTGCGCGAGCGTATCCTGGGTAGGCCTCTGCCCACCGACCAACTGCTCGAGCTGGCAGTCGATATCGCCGGGGCGCTCGATGCCGCTCACGCCAAGGGCATCATTCACCGCGACATCAAGCCGGCCAACATTTTCGTGACTAAGCTGGCCCACGCCAAGATTCTTGATTTCGGGCTGGCGAAATTGGCTCCGGAGCAATCGCGACCGATCACCCCGCACGCTTCAACCGTGATGACCGAGGCTGTTTTGACCAGCCCGGGCGCGGCCGTAGGCACGGTTGCCTACATGTCGCCCGAGCAGACGGCGGGCGAGGATCTGGACGCGCGTACTGACCTATTCTCCTTCGGTGCGGTGCTCTATGAGATGTCCACGGCGCGTGCGGCTTTTTCCGGAAACACTTCAGCGATGGTGTTTGACGCTATCCTGCACAAAGCGCCGGTGTCTCCGGTACGCCTGAACCCCGATGTGCCTCTGGAACTGGAACGCATCGTAGGCAAGGCGCTCGAGAAGGACCGCAAACTGCGCTATCAGAGTGCTTCCGAGATGGTGGCTGACCTGAAGCGCCTGCGCCGCGAGATTGATTCCGGACGCTTGAGTTCGGCTTCCGGTTTCAGCGCAGTTGTAACCGAGCTGGGATCATCGCTTTCTGCTGTGCCGGTAAAGTCCCGCTCCAGCCCCAAGCTGTACGCGATTGGCGCGGCCGCGGTCGTCGCCGCCGCGATCCTTGGCTATTTATTCCGGCCGACTCTACCGCCACCCAGGATTACCGGATACACGCAGATCACCCACGACGGACAACAAAAGAGTTTTTTTGGACAAGCCACGGACACGGTTCTGAGCGACGGCCCTCGCCTCTTCATTCAGGAGAATGTCAACGGACGCTTCGTAATCGCTCAAGTCTCCGCCACAGGTGGCGAAACAGTACCGATGGCCACGCCATTTGCGAATGTAACTCCACTGAATATTTCCCCGGACAAATCCGAGCTCCTGATCGGCAGCTTCACGGGTGCGGAGGTGGATCAGCCGATCTGGGCTCTGCCCGTGCTCGGCGGTTCACCCCGGCGGGTGAGCGATCTTTTGGGTTGGGATGGAACCTGGCTCCCAAACGGCGACTTCCTGATGGCACGCAACAACGAGCTTCTCGAAGTCTCCCCTGGTGGCACGCGCAAGTTCGCAACACTGCCAGATTATTCTTACTGGTTTCGGTGGTCACCCGATGGACAGGTTTTGCGTTTTAGTGTGAGCGAGACGAAGGGGGGCACCTCAATGTGGGAGCTCTCCTCAAGTGGCGGCACGCCCCACCGTGTCTTTCCGGAGTTAACGGGGACTCTTCACCAGAAAGGAAGTTGGACTCCGGATGGAAACTACTTTGTCTTTCAGGTCTTCCATCCGAATCGCATGGATCTCTGGGCGGTCCGCGAGAAGGGCGACTTGTTTCATAAGGTGGACCACCGCCCAGTACGTTTGACCTCGGGGCCGATGAGCTTCAATGGCTCCCAGCTGAGCGCTGACGGAAGGAAGATATATGCTGTAGGGAACCAACTTCGTGCCGAACTGGTCCGCTATGACGCCAAGTCTGGACAGTTTCTTCCTTACCTAGACGGTGCATCGATTGGCGACGTCAGCTTTTCTCGCGATGGGCAATGGTTGGCTTACGTGACTTATCCCGATAGCATCTTGTGGCGCAGCCGGGTTGACGGAACCCAGAAACTGCAACTGACCTCCACTTTGCCGATGTACGCTGGCATGCCGCGCTGGTCTCCGGACGGGAAGCAGATCGTTTTCTTCGGGGGCGATCCCGAACATCCCGCCCGCCTGTATGTGATCTCCTCTGATGGAGGCACGCTTCGCTTGCTTGCGGCGGGGGAATTCCAAGCGGTAAGCCCGAGCTGGATGGCGGACGGCAATTCTATTGTGTTCGTCGACACGAAAGGGGGCGAGGCGACTGGTATGGTCAAGATGATTAACGTAAATACCTCGCAGGTTACCGCCGTTCCGGACTCGAAGGCCTTGTTCGCTCCGGTTGCTTCTCCCGACGGTCGCTATATTGCCAGTGCCAGCGTTGACGGCCAAACCCTGTGGCTCTTTGACTTCAGTGCCGGCAAATGGTCGGAACTGCTCAAAACGAATGTAGGCTGTACAAACTGGTCAGCGGACAGCAAGTACATCTACTTCGATACCGGACTGAGCGAGAACCCAGCCTTTTATCGCGTGCGGGTCGCGGACCGAAAACTGGAACGTCTGGCTGATCTGAAAGGGTTTCGTCGAGTAGTTTCGGGATGGCTTCCGTGGAGCGGCGTCACGCCGGACGGCGCGCCGTTGTTGCTGCGTGACATCAGCTCGCAAGAGGTGTACGCCCTCGATTTCGAGACTCCATAAATTGGCTTCCAGAAACGCTTATCCCTTGGCGTTCTTCTTTGCTCGATTCATGCCCGCTCGCAATCCTTGTTCGACCACGCGCTGGTATCCCGATTCATCCATGCTGGCGAGAGTCGCAGCGGAGATGCCGCCGGGAGTGGCAGCTTCATGCAGTAGCGCGTCCAATGGAATCTTGGACTCGCGCCAGGCCAGAATGCCGTCGGCGATGGCGTGGGCGGCGGCGGTCAAGGCTGTTTTGTGATCGAGGCCGAGTTTTTCTGCTGCGTCGGCCAATGCGGCCAGCGCGTGGTAGCCGTGGCTGGAAGAGTAAGTCACGGTGAAGGCGTCGAACTTGCTCTCCAGAATTTCGAAGACAGGTCCCACGTGCGAGAAGAAGCTGCGGATTTCGCGACGCGATGCAGCGGGAAGATTGCGGTCGAAGGCCAGCGCGGTAAGACCGCGACCGCTGCGGGCGACGGGACTCGGCATGGCACGCGCCCAACGCACCGGACGACCCAGCCATGTGCGCAGGTTTTTCAGTGGGATGCCCGCGGCCAGGCTCACGGCGATTGTCGGTCTCGCTTTTGATTGAAACTGCCCGATCTGCCGCAGCAGCTCGCGGACTGAATCCGGCCGCACGGCGACCACCAGCAGATGCGCCTGTTCGACCGCGCGATGGAGGCCGGGTTCGACTTTCACTCCGTACTGGATCCTGAGCTGACGCAGTTTCTGAGGATGGCGATCGTGCACCACGATCGGCCGGCTGTAACCTGCCAGACGCAATCCGGCCAGCAGGGCTCCGGTGATGCGTCCGCCACCTAGAAAGACCATGGCATTCTTGCGCGCATTTTTCATACGAGGTCGGCGCAGGCCCGGTCAGCGGCTTCGATCAGCCTGGCAAGATCTTTTTCAGTGTGCGCGGTGGAGATAATCCAGTGCAGGCCGTTTGACGGAGTCATGTAGATGCCCTGGTCGAGCAGGCGGTGAACGAAGCGGGAATACAGATGGGTGTCTACGTAGGCGCAGTAGTCACGGTAGTCGTGGATGGCGTCACGGTCGGTGAAGTAAATCTGGAACATGGGGCCAAAGCCCTGCACAATCGCCTTCGTATTGTGGCGGCGAAAAACCTCGTGCAGGCCTGAGATGGCGGCGTTGCCCACGCGGTTCAGTTTCTCGTACGTGCCGTCCGCCGACAACAAGTCCAGGTTGGCGGCGACGACCTTCATGGTGAGCCGGTGTCCGTTAAAGGTGCCGTAGTGCAGCACCATGTTTTCGCTCCAACGCATGCGGTCTAGGATGGACCGCGGTCCGGCTACCGCGCCTACGGGAAATCCCGCGCCCAAAGCTTTGCCGAAGGTGCTGATGTCTGGCTTGATGCCGTAGTACTCCTGGCATCCGCCCGGCGCGTAGCGAAAGCCGGTGACGACTTCGTCCAGAATCAGCAGCGCACCATACTGTTGCGTAAGCGCGCGAAGCTGCTGCAGATATCCATCACGCGGCAGGATGCAGCCCATGTTGGCCATGATGGGTTCGGTGATGACGGCCGCGAGCTCGGGTCCGTGTTGCTTCATGACGCGCTCGAGGGCGGCGACGTCGTTCCAGGGCGCGAGCACGACATCGTCGAACGTTGAAGCTGGAATACCCTCCGAGTCGGGTGTGCGGGTAGGATTTTCCGGCGGGCCCAACTTCTCCGGCGCATGACTGTGCGCATTCAGCAGATAAGGGTCGTACCAGCCATGGTAGTGACCCTCGAATTTGAGGAACTTGGTGCGGCTGGTATGGGCGCGGGCAAGGCGCAGGGCCAGCATGGTGGCTTCGCTGCCGGTGCTGGTAAATCGCACGACCTCAGCGGTGGGGAGCATGCGACACAAGCGCTCGGCCGCTTCCACTTCAGCAGAGGTGGCCGCCGCGAAGTGTGAGCCTTGCTCCATCGTCTGCGAGACGACTTCAACCAGTTTGGGGTGAGCGTGCCCCTGGATCAACGCGCCGAACGACATCATGAAATCTACATATTCGTTTCCGTCAGCGTCCCAAACTCGCGAGCCCTGGCCGCGCTCGAGGAACACTGGGCCGGGAGAGAAGACGGCGGCGCCGCGTGAAGGCGAGTTGACGCCTTCGACCAGGGATCGCTGGGAACGCTCGAACCAATGCTGCGAGTTCTTGCGAGTTGGCATAAATAACTACGCAGGTCCGAGCTCTCGCTCGGCTGTGGAGCTTTGAAAACGCTGCGACCTTCGCTCCGCCGGGCGGACGAGGGCGTCCGCCCCTACGTCGTCTGTGGCGCTAGTCTGCTGTACCGCCGCCGTCTACTACCAGAGTTGCTCCGGTCATGAACGATGAATCGTCCGAGGCCAGAAAGAGCGCAGCTTTTGCGATCTCGTCGGATGTGCCGATCCGGCCCAGAGGGCGATTGCTGCAGCCCGCCAGGTAGTCCTCCCATTTCTGGCCGCGCATGCGGGCGTCTTCGGGCAACATGGGCGTGTCCACGTCGCCGGGGCAGATGCAGTTCACGCGGATTCCCTGTCGGCCGTGGTCGATTGCCATCGCCTTGGTGAGCAGCACGACGCCGCCTTTCGAGGCGCAATAAGCGACGGCTGCATCGCCACCCACGATTCCCCATCCTGAACTGTTGTTGATGATCACGCCGCTGCGCTGCTCGATCATCGTAGGCAGGGCGAACTTCGACATCAGGAAAGTGCCTTTCAGGTTGATATCGATTTGCAGGTCCCATTCCTCCTCGCTGCAATCGAGCGTGCTGTGAGGATAGAAAATGCCGGCGTTATTGAACAGAATGTCGAGGCGACCGAATGCAGCCACGGTTTCATCGACCGCGCGGCGGCATTCGGCAGACTTGCGAACGTCGGTGCGCAGGAAGATAGCTTGACCGCCGTGTTCGAGAATCTCTGCCGTAACAGCGTGGCCTCGGCTTTCGTGGCGACCCGTGATCGCGACCCTAGCGCCTTCCTTGGCAAAGAGAATGGCTGTAGCTTCGCCAATGCCTGAGGAGCCTCCGGTGATGAGAGCGACTTTATTTTCGAGACGCATATGAAATCTCTTCGACTTGCGTAGCCCCGGACGCCCCCGTCCGCGTGGGCCTGCAGCTCGTTTTGGGTGCAGCTGGAAAACTACTGCAGAGCTTCGCCCTGCCGGGCGGACGAGAGCGTCCGTCCCTAGGTGGTTCCGGCCAGGCCGCCGCCGTCTACCACCAGCGCCGTCCCGGTCACGAACGATGATGCATCGCTGGCCAAATACAGGGCGGCTTGGGCGATCTCCTCCGGCTTGCCGACCCGGCCCAATGGCCGTTTCGTGGCTTCCGTCAGAAACTTTTCGTTGGGCTCTCCCAATTGCTGAGCTTCATTACGGAGCATAGCCGTGTCGGTGTCGCCGGGGCAGATGCAGTTTACTCGAATATTCTGCAGGCCGTGGTCGATAGCCATGGCCTTGGTCAGCAGGACCACCGCACCTTTCGAGGCGCAGTACACTGCTGCTCTTGGGCCGCCGGCCAGACCCCATCCGGAGGAGGTGTTGATAATAGAACCTCCGCCGGCAGACGCCATGATGGGAATGACCTGGCGGGACATTAGAAACATGGATTTCACGTTCACCGCCATCACGCGGTCCCAGTCACTTTCGGTTAGTTCGACGACCGAGGCGCGACGGATGACGCCCGCATTATTGAACAGGATCTGGATGACGCCGAAATCGCGGACTGCGCGCTCAACCACGCGCTTGCAATCCGCGGCGCGGGTGACGTCGGCCGGTTCGAAGATGGCGTGACCGCCGTTCTCGGTGATTTCGGTGGCTACGGTGGGCCCAACCGATTCATTTATATCCGTGAGCACGACCGAGGCGCCTTCGCGGGCGAAGAGGAGGGCCGTAGCGCGCCCGATGCCGGAGGCAGCGCCGGTGATGACGGCGGTCTTACCGTGAAGTTGATTCTGCAGCATAAGATGTGGCGACTCGAAATCTGGGGATCGTCCTCTTCCGCCCTTTTCAGGGCTCTATCGCTTACGGCTGGAATGTGACCGGTCTGTACCCGCGGCGTTACCCAGGGCTCGAGCCCTGGGCTGCATTCTTACGCCGCCACGCGGCTGCGCGCGATGACTTCGATCAAGTCAGCGGCTGGCCAGGCCTCCGGCGGTTTCTGCACCATCAATCGTATACACCTGGCCGGTCATGAAGGCCGCGTCGTCCGATGCCAGGAACGCGAACAGGGCGGCGATCTCTTCCGGCTTGGCGTGGCGGCCCAACGGGATCTTGCGATTTACTGCGTCCAGCATTTCATCTGTGTATTCGGCGCGCTGCATGGGGGTGAGAACATATCCGGGCGCGACGGCGCACACCCGGACTTTCGGAGCGAGTTCGAGTGCCATGGACTTGGTCAGCTCGATGACTCCAGCTTTCGTGGCATTGTAGTCGGCATAGAAAGGGTAGCCCATCAGGCCGTTGGTTGACGCGGTCTGCAGAATCACGCCGCTGCCGCGCTCCCACATATGCCGGGCGGCGGTCTGCGCCGCGTAAAAGACGCCGGTGAGGTTGACCGCGATGGTCTTGTGCCATTCTTCGGGAGTGATGTCGAGGAAATTGTGGCGAATGCTGATGCCCGCATTATTGATCAGCACATCCACGCCACCCATCAGGCGCACGGCATCGGCAAAAGCGGCTTGCACTTGGTTCAGGTTGGAGACGTCGGCGTCCACCGTTCCAGCCAGCTTCGGCAGCTGCGATTGGATTTGCTCGCGGCCTTTGGTATCGCGATCGAGCACGACGACGGTTGCGCCTTCTTCGAGAAAGCGGGCGGCAGTCGCGGCGCCGATTCCGCTCGCGCCTCCGGTGATCAGGACGCGCTTGTGCTTGAGTCCTCGCATAGGGATTCCTTGGTGAACGGCGGTTCAGGATAAAGCAGCGCGACAGTAGATGACAATCTACGCGCGGAGTTGGTAGCCGTCGTCATGGATCAAGAGCTTAAACCACCAAGGACACCAAGGCGCACGAAGGAAATCTGGGTCTTGGAATCCTTCGTGCACCTTCGCGTCCTTGGTGGTTAAGGGTTCTAGGTCGCGGCTATGATTTGCCGCCGAACAGGAAGACCAGTTCGATGACCAGGATGATCACCACCATGAGTTCGAGCACGAAGGCACGGCTCTGGTTGAACTGGTCCACCATGAAGCGGTACAGGTCCTCGGCGGTATGCAGTTTCTGGTTGACCAGGTCTTTGTAGTCGGGCACGCCGACCTTGGCGGCGGCCAGCTTGTACAGGCGGGCGGAAAACATGTCGCTGAGAAACTTGATAGCGTTGTCGGCGCGCTCGGTCAGTTCGTTCACGTCGAGCAGGACAGTATGTAGCTTGGTCGCGGCCCTGGCCAGGCGCCAGCGGGCCAGCATTCCGGTGCCCTTGTCGAGGGCGGCGTACACGATCCCCAGTTCGCGGGTCAGGAGTTCGTCGTAGTGCCGGAATTCCAGCAGCTGCGAGTTGGCGTACTCGAGGAGCTGGATGGCGGTTTCGGCGCCAGCCTCGCTGTCATAAAGAAAGGCCGCGTTCCAGCCGATTACCGCCAGATCGTTCGGATAGTACGAAATGCGGGACTGCAGAATTTCGTTGCGCTCGCCTTCTGAAAGCTGGGCCGTCTCTCCACGCACGATTTGAGCGATGCGTCCGCCCTGGGATGTACAGAGCTCGGAAGCCGACGGCGAGCCCGCAATCTCCCTCACGTGGAAAATAAAGTAGTCTTCACTCAACCACTCCGGATAGGGCTTGATCAGCGCCGGGGCGGCCCGCTCCAGCTTCTCATGCACGATACGGGAGGCGTGCTTTTCAAAGTCCACGTCCCACACCCATCTGCTGCCCATGCGGACGAGGGTCTCCCAGTCGCCGGAAAAAGGCAGCTCGAAGACCACGCTCAGGACGCCGTAATCGTAATACTTGATTTGGCCCTCAAGCCGCTCGCCGCTGTCCAGAACCAGGGGTCCAATGGGTTCGACAACCGGGGGGCGCTGGTAGCGAACGTATCCGGGAGCCGGATGCTTGGAGCCAGGGTGCTCTACCGTACGCGCGCCAAAGATCTGTCGCAGCTCATCGAGCCGGATTTCTTCGCAAACATCAAACTGGATCAGGACGAGGACCGACCCGCGCAGCGCCGGCTCAACGTCGAGTTCGGTCAGGCGTGCTGTCTCAGGTGGGTTAAGAAGGATTTCGGAGTCTAGCGCCATAAAAGCCTACTCGCCGCCGGGGGATTTAGAGGGTAGGAATGTCCCAGCTGTTGGTAGCTACTATTGTCCCAGAATCCGAGTGCGTTGGGGAGAGGTCAGAGAGTCAACGGTTAAATCATTGATTACAAATGCTTTGATGTAGGCGCGAGCCTCCTCACTCGTGCGGCCGTAGCTACGGCCCGAGACGGAATGGGGAGGCAGGAAAGTAAAGAGGGAGCACGAGCGGGACGCTCGCGCCTATATTGCTTTCTTGAGCCACCAGAGGAGCGCCGCGCCCGTGGCAACTCCAGCAAGGGCCAGGCCTGCGCGCCTCATCGAGCGATGCAGTTCGGCCTGTCTCTTCCGGACCTGAGGCGTCTCGGGATAGGCGCCGTCCGAGGCGAGAGACCCTTTCAGGGCGGTGGCGATCACCTCTGCCAGATGCAGGGAGTGTCGGTCGGTACACTGCGAGATCTGTTCGCGGCAACTGAATCCGTCGGCGATGATCAGGCTGTCGGCTGGGGCCTGCCGAACCGCGGGCAGAAGTTCCAGCTCGCCGATCGCCCTGGAGACCTCGTACTTTTCTTCGTCGAAGCCGAACGAGCCTGCCATTCCGCAACAGCCCGGCGCCGGGGCGCTCCAGTCGATGCCCATTTTTCGCAGAACCGACTCCTGGTCGGTCATCTTCATCAGTGCCTTGTGATGACAGTGGCCGTGGATGAGGGCCTTCACGGGGAGTTTCGGAAGCTGAAAATGGGCCGCTTTCCTTTCCAGAAATTCGCTGAGAAGAAACGACTGCCGGGAAAGCTTTTGGGCCCGAGCGTCTTCAGGGAACAGGTTGGTCAGTTCGTCACGAAAGACAGCGGCACAACTGGGTTCCAGAACGACGATAGGAGTTCCGGCCTCGATTTCCGGGGCCAGAGTGTCCAAAATGTTGAGTAGCAGCCGCTTGGCGCGATCCAGCATGCCGAAATCGTAGAGGGGCCGCCCGCAGCAAAGAATGGAGTCGGGAATGGAGACGCGAAATCCGGCGGCTTCGAGGACTTCGACCGCGGCCTTGGCGGTGTCGGGCAGGAAGTAGTTGTTAAACGTGTCCGGCCAGAGCATGACCAACGGGCCGTCAGGATTTGCCGGCTGGCGGCGTTCGAACCAGGAGCGAAAAGTCTGGGGCGCGAAAGCAGGAACGCTGCGCTGCTGCGACATCCCGGCCGCTAGTTTGGCGATATCCCGCAAGAAGGGTAGCTGGGTGGCCAGGTTTACCAGCCCCGGAGCCTTCGAGGCCAGCCGCGCCCAGAAGTCGATGTTGGCAAAGGCGTAATCGCTGCGCGGACGCAGGCGTCCCTGGTGGTAATGCGAGAGAAACTCGGCCTTATAGGTGGCTAGGTCGACGCCTACCGGACAGTCGCTCTTGCAGCCCTTGCAGGAGAGGCAGAGGTCGAGCGACTCCTTTACATTCTCATCACGCCAGCCGTCGCGGATTACGTCGCCCTTGGCCATCTCCCAGAGCAGATGGGCGCGGCCGCGGGTGGAATGCTCCTCTTTGTGGGTCACCCGCCAGCTGGGGCACATGACGCCGCCTTCCTCGCGGCGGCATTTTCCTACTCCCACGCACCGGAGCATGGCGTGGGTCATGCTGCCGTGGTCGTGAGGAAACTGGAAGTGCGTCTCGGGATCCCATGGCTTGTAGTCGACGCCCAACCGCAAGTTTTCATCCATTCGGTAGGGTTCGACGACCTTACCGGGGTTCATTTTCCAGGCTGGGTCCCAGATGGCCTTGAATTCGCGGAAAGCGGCGAGCAGCTCGGGCCCGAACATTCGCGGCAGCAGTTCGGCCCGGGCCTGGCCGTCGCCGTGCTCGCCGGAGAGCGATCCGTCGCAACTGACGACCAGATCGGCGGCGGCTTCCATGAACTTCCGGAACTTGGCAATGCCCTCCTTCGATTGCAGATCGAAGTTGATGCGGTTATGGACGCAGCCGTGGCCGAAGTGGCCGTAGAGCGGGCCGCGATAGTTGAAGCTGTTCATCAGCTGGCGCAAGTCGCGCAAGTATTTGCCGAGTTTTTCCGGCGCTACGGCTGAGTCCTCCCAACCTTCCCAGGTCAAATCTTCCCCGGGGACGTACGAAATTACTCCCAGGCTGGACTCGCGCACTTCCCATACCCGCTTGATCTGCTCGCGATTGGTGAACAGCCGCATGTTCGGCGGATTCGAGGTACGGTTCAGGGCTGCGATCAGCCCCGAGGCTTGCGCTTCCGCCGCGGCCAGGGTGTCGGCGCCGAATTCCGCCAGCAACCAGCCGCCGCCTTCGGGCAGCAGCGCCAGACCTTCCGAATTGATGCCCCGGCGCCGCGTGTATTCCACCAGCAGGTCGTCGACTCCTTCGAGGCCTATTGGCTTATGGGCCATGACGTCGGGGACGTGATCGGCGCACTCGAAGATATCGGGATAGGCGATCAGCAGCAGGACCCGCGCCGGCGGGCTTTCGACCAGGCGGCAGGTGGCCTCGAGCACCGAGACGCAGGTGCCTTCGGACCCGACCAGCGCGCGGGCTACGTCGAAGCCGTTTTCAGGCAGCAGGAAGTTGAGGTTGTAGCCTGAAACCCGTCGGGGAATATTGGGATAACGCTGGCGGACGAGGTCGGCGTATTGGTCCCGGAGTGTTTTCAGGCCAGCATAAATTTCTCCCCGCCGGCCGCCTTCCCGGAGGATCTGCTCCAGCTCTGCATTGCTGGTCTTTCCAACTTTCAGTCGAAGGCCGTCATAGGTGAGGACATCGAGAGCTTCGATGTTGTCGTCGGTCTTTCCGGCCATTACAGAGTGCACGCCGCAGGAGTTGTTGCCGATCATGCCGCCGAGCGAGCAGCGGTCGTGGGTGGCCGGGTCCGGTGCGAAGGTCAGATGATGTTTCTCGGCGGCGTTGCGGAGGTGATCGAGAACGACCCCGGGCTGCACTCGGGCAGTGCGTCGCTCGGGATCGATCTCCACGATGTTGCCCATGTAGCGGGTGAAATCGAGTATCAGGGCCACGTTGCAACATTGACCGGCCAGTGAGGTTCCGCTGCCGCGACACAGGAGAGGAGCGCCGTACTCGCGCGCGAGCGAGACCGCGGCGATGACGTCGTCGGCGTTACGGGGAAGAACCACTCCGATAGGCACCTGGCGATAGTTGGAGCCGTCAGTCGCATAGAGGGCGCGGCTGTTGGAATCGAAATGAACGTCGCCGCGAAGGTGGCGGCGCAAAGCCTGATCCAGCGCGACCGCGTCTACCACAGAGCTACGGGCGGCGTTGGCGATCTCCACGTATTTGTCGGGCATGATTCCGGGGTTCCCTGGGCCGTGTGGGGCGGACACTCCTGCCCGCCGCCTTTGATTTGGACACTGATACCGCCGAACTTATCTAACAGTGCGTTTTTGCGACAACGAGACTGCTGCACTCACTGCCAAATTCAAAAGCGGGAGCGAAAGTTCGTGGTGGATAGGCCGAACGCCAGTCGCTTCATCAACATCGTAAGTACGAAGGCTCAATTGTCGGAATCGCCGCCGTTGACCATCTTGCCCGAGATTTTGGTGATGTGAATTCTGGTTCGGCCGTTCTTCGACTCGATGTTGATGGTGAGCATGTTCTTCTTGTCGGTGGAAATGATGGCGTAGTGGTCGCCCGTTGACGAGACTACGTTGGCGTTGGGAACCTTCGATTTATAGAACTCGGCAACCGTACTGACGGGATCGCCGGTCTCAAAATCCGCCGAGGCGGTATGCATGTTGCCCACGGTCATGTCGGACGTGGTGCCTTTGACCACCGTCGCGCCAGGATAGGAATCGATGCCCAGGTTGCGGGCGGCTTCATCCGGATCCGTGGTGGTGTTGACCGTACCAAAGGGCGTTTCCACGCGCACGTTTCCATTCTCATTGTGGACCCGGCTGTGTCTGGCGATACGGTAAGCAAAGAACGAGAAGGCCCCGACTGCCAGAATGCCGAAAACTACAATTACCGCGACGACGATCAGAATGACCTTGAGAGCGCCGCCACTTTTCTGAGGAGTGCCGGCAGCGGCCGCGGCAGGAGTGAAGACGGGCGCGATGGACGCTGCGCTGGCCTGGGTAGTGCCGCACTTGTTGCAAAACTTTGCTCCGGCGTCCAGGGTTGCTCCACAAGAGTTGCAAAACGCCATCGCATCACCTCGTGCTCAAATTTTCGTCCCAAACGGCCGAGTATATCGCAGGTTCACATCAGCATGCGGGTGGTGTAGTCCGCCAGGCTTAACCCGAGCAGCAGCATGAGAAAGAAGACGGCGGAAATCACTACCACCTTGATCAGTTTTTCGCTGGCGTACTTGACGTGCATGAAAATCAGCACGACCAGCAGCGCCTTGACGGTGGCGATGACCAGGGCAACGATTGTGTTGAATGGACCGAGATCGATAAAAGCAACCCCGGCGGTCACGCCGGTCAAGACCAGCAGCGTAAGCCAGACGGCAATGTTGGTCTTCGCGGAAACGATGTGTTCTGACATGACGGCGCTCGCTTCTTGACCGTCTTACTTTTACGGTCTTACTTCTTTCGATCTATCAGATACAACAACGGAAACAGATAAATCCAGACGATGTCGACAAAGTGCCAGTACAAGCCGGAGTTCTCCAGCGGTGTGTGATACTCAGGGGTGTACGCGCCTTTCCATGCGTGGTAGAGCAAATAGGCGAAGATCCCGACTCCGATGATCATGTGCAGAGCGTGCATGCCGGTCATGGCAAAGTACAACGAGAAGAAAAGCTGCGCGTGATGCTGGTCGACCGGCTGGCCGGGATGACCGGGGATGCTGCCCTGGAAGTTGAAAGTGGGACCCGGAACGTGGTGCTCCTCGAACTTGCTGGTCCACTCGATCGCTTTGACCCCAAGGAAGGCCAATCCCAGGACCAGAGTGAGGGCCAGATAAACCACCTGCTGCTGCCGCTTGCCCAGTTGGGCGGCGCGAACGGCCATGACCACGGTCAAGCTGCTGCAGATGAGCACAGCGGTGTTCACTGTACCCAGCGTAATGTCGAGCGAACTGCTGGCGGCGGCAAAGTCGGGAAAATACCAGTAGCGATAGATGAGATAGGCGCAGAACATGCCGCCGAAAAACATGATTTCAGTCGCGAGAAACAGCCACATCCCGAGCGACGAAGCCTCGCGCTGCTGCTCCATGTCGACAAAGTGGTGCTTGAGCGCCGGATTGTGATGTTCAACCGCGGTCGGGCTATCCGCCACTGCGGGCCTCCTGCGGAGCGGGAATGTGCTCGTAGTCGTAAGCTTCCCAATCGACGACCGGGGGATGATCGAAGTTGAAAGTGGGCGGCGGCGAAGAGGTCATCCACTCCAGGCCGGAAGCGCCCCAGGGATTGTCCGGGGCAATTTTTCCATAGCGCATCGACCACAGGAAATACACCATCGGCAAAAGGTATCCGACCGCGAGGATCGTGGACCCGGCAGTCGAGAGCACGTTCAGCACCTGGAATTCGGGCGGGTACTGCCAGTAACGGCGCGGCATCCCCAGGTAGCCGAGGATGAACTGCGGGAAGAATGTCAGGTTGAATCCCAGGAACACGATCACCGCCGCCAGCCGGCCCAGCGATTCGGGATACATGCGTCCGGAAATTTTCGGCCACCAGAAATGCATGCCGCCCAGATAGCCCATGACCGCTCCTCCCACCATGATGTAGTGGAAGTGGGCCACCACGAAGTAAGTGTCGGTCACATGCACATCGATGCCGAGAGCGGCCAGGAACAGACCCGTAAGTCCGCCCATCAGAAACAGTCCAATGAAACCGAAGGCGTACAGCATGGGCGTCGAAAACGTGATCGAGCCTCTGTACATGGTGGCGGTCCAGTTAAAAACTTTGACCGCAGAAGGGACGGCAACCAGATAGCTCAAGGCAGAGAAAATCAGGGCCGCGTAAAGCGAAATCCCGGCTACAAACATGTGGTGCGCCCACACCAGGAAGCCGAAAACGGCGATGCTGATGCTGGAGAGGGCCACGAACTTGTAACCGAATATGCGCTTGCGCGAGAAGCAAGGCACAATCTCAGTGACCACTCCCATCGAGGGCAGAATCATGATGTAAACCGCGGGATGGGAATAAAACCAGAACAGGTGTTGAAACAGAAGCGGGTCGCCACCGCGCGTCGGATCGAAGATCCCGAGGTGGAGAGCACGTTCGAGGACCACGAGCACGAGTGTGACTGCGATTACGGGGGTCCCCAGCAACTGGATGATGCTGGTGGCGTAGTGCGCCCAGATGAACAAGGGCAAGCGATTCCAGGTCATCCCCGGGGCGCGCATGCGGTGGATGGTGACCACGAAATTCAGCCCGGTCAGGATCGATGAGAAGCCGGAGATGAAGATGGCCAATCCGGCCTCGATGACCTTGGTATTGCTGAAGGCGGTGCTGAAGGGCGTGTAGAAAGTCCAGCCCGTGTCCACGCCGCCGGTGAGCATGCAGTGCAGCATCAGGACGCCGGCGATGATGTACAGATACCAGCTCAGAAGATTGATGCGCGGGAAGGCGAGGTCCTTGGCGCCGATCATCAGCGGCACCAGGAAATTGCCCAGCACAGCAGGAATGGATGGAATCAGGAAAAAGAACACCATCACCTGGCCGTGCATGGTGAAGAGCTTGTTGTAGGTGTCGGCTTGTACTAAGTCGCCCGCCGGAGTCAGCAGCTCCAGCCGGATCAGCAGGGCGAAAAATCCTCCGATGAAAAAGAAGAAAGTGATGGACAGCAGGTAGAGCAGCGCAATGCGCTTGTGGTCAACCGTAAGCAGCCAGGACTTGATGCCATATTCCTGGTTGAGATAAGTCTCGCGTTCCGCGGTGATCGCTGCGGTAGCCATTGCTATTGCACCTTGGTTTCCTGTGGCTTCGCGCCCGACGGCACCACCGCCGGAGCGCTCGCCGCGCCCGATGGAATCGGGTTCAGTGATTTCACGTATGCCACCAGCGCGTTGAGTTGCTCTTCGCTTACCAGTCCCTGAAACACCGGCATGATGGGTTTGAATCCGCTGACGATTTTCGCGCCCGGGGTCAGAATGGATTCCCGAATGTAATTTTCATCGGCCGTGAGCACGCGTCCGTCTTCCAGTTGCACGGGCTTGCCGAAGAGCCCAACCAGATTGGGACCGCGACCCTGAGTGTCCGAGCGGTGGCAGGTGGAGCAGCCCAGCTGCTGAAAAATGTTCTCGCCGTTCGACGCCATCGAACCTGAGGCAGCGCCGCCGCCAAGCCAGGCCTCATACTGCGCCGGTTCGAGCACTACGACTTGCCCGATCATTCCGGAGTGCTGCGAGCCACAATATTCGGCGCAGAACAGATGATAAATCCCCGCCTTGGTGGGACGAAACCAGGCCGTGGTGTAGCGGCCGGGCAGCACGTCCTGCTTGATGCGGAACGCTGGAACATAAAAGCTGTGGATTACGTCCTGCGAGGTCAGGATCATTTTCACGTCCCGGCCCACGGGCACGTGCAGTTCGTTGATCTCGCGCTGGCCTTCTTCGTGCTGCAGCTTCCACATCCACTGCTTGGCTACGACGTAAACTTCGGTGGCGCCGCGCGGGGGCGTCCGCTCCTTGAAGTAGATCACCGCGCCCCACAGGAAGATCACGACAAAAATACCCAGCGGAATTACTGACCAGGTTATTTCCAGCGCCGTAGAGCCTTCAATCTGTTCCGCTACGACTCCCCGGCGCCTGCGATACCGGACGGCGAACAGCACAATCGCAGCGAAGATGGCCACGCTTGCCATCGCAGACAAAATGACGAGGAAGATGAAGAGCGCATCTACGCTCCCGGCTGTCGTCGAGGCTCGTGCGGGCCAAAGTGGAAAAGTATCGTACATAGTCAGTCGTCGGTCTTCGGCCTCATCTGGCCACACGCCCATTGTGTCCCGACCCGAAGCGAATCAGCACGGTCATGAAAATTCCCAGTGCCAGTATGGTGGCCAGAGCCGAAAGCTGCAGGACACGCGAAATGATGGCTCCATACTTGCCGGTCGTCGGATCGTAGTGATAGCAGTACAGGAGCACCTGGTCTGCTAGCGTTCCGATCTTGTTCTCCGACGCCTGGATCAGTCCGAGGCGCAAATCTTTGGGCGCGTACTCGACGCCGTAGTAGTACTGAGCGATCTTGCCGTCCGGGGTCAGCACCATGATGGCGGTGGCGTGCGCGAACTGGCCGGTTTTCGGATCGTACTGATATTGGAAGCCGGCGGCTTTGGTCAGCGCGTCAATCGATTCCTGTGGGCCAGTCAGAAAGTGCCAGCCCTCGGCGGCGCCGGGGCGTCCGTAACGCTTCAGGAACTCGGCTCTCTTTTTCGTGGCCATGTCTGGCGTTTCGCGCGGATCGAAGCTTACGGTCAGGACGTCGAATTCTTTGCCTACCTCGAATTTCAGTACCCGCAACGCGCTTTCGAGACCGCTCAGGACTTCACCGCAGAGCATCGGACAGTTGTAATAGACCAAGTTGAGGATCATCGGCTTCTGGCCGAAGTAATCCCCCAGGCGGACCGGCTTGCCGCTCTCGTCGCGGAAGTTGAGGTCGGGAGGAATCTGTTGGTCCAAATGCTGTTCGATACCGACGTTCTTCAGACCGGGCGGGCGCACGTTCGCCGGCGGCGACATCATGCCCTTGGTCATGCCTTGACCGAAGGCTGGCGCTAACATTAACAGCGCGGCGATGATGGTCAGAATCCGATTCGAGTTGTTGGTCGCGTCTGGCATTGCGAATCTCTCATCCATCGCGGATGGAGCAGGCCTTAAGGCCTGCGGCAAAATCCGCTTCCCGACGGGCTTCAGCCCGCGAGCTACCTCAGTGGCTAAAGCCGCCGGTCGCCCGGCTTTTTATGCAGCACTGAAGCGCTGCTCCACCCGAAATCCAATGCGGACGAAGCCGCTCAAATCCGAACGTCCTGTCGGCACGACTAAAGTCGTGCGCTCTCGTTCTTCCCGTCCCGCTACTTCTTCTTCGTTGCGGGCTTGATACTCGTATCTGACCCGCGCGCCGCCCCTTTCTCCGTGTTCACATGCGATGGTGGAACCACGCCGGCTTGCGGTCGGGTAGGAAGCCCGCGCTGGGCCAACAGTGCCATCGCCCGGTCGATGGGGATTCGGGCCACTCCGGCCGACTGGTCTACCCAACCATAACTGTTCAAGGTCTGCTCTTCCTGCATGCGGAAGTTGTTGATCTCGGTCGTCTCGTCGGTCTCAAGACGCGGTTGGGGAAATTTCTTGATGTCGCCCTGCTCAACAATTCGAGTGTCTGCTGGAGTCGGCAGTGCCAACGGATTCTGTACCGGCTGATGACCGCCCTCGTAAGTATCGAGGTAGCTGTACAGTCCCCGCAGAACCACCGCAACCAGCACGCAGCCGATGGTCAGAGACAGCAGGAAGGTGAGGATGGGTTTGGCGCCAAGGTCCTCGCGTTCAAAATCCATTTCCTCGTTCTGCCCGTCGATGTGAATATCGTCACTCATCTTTAACTACTCGTGCGCCGCTTCCAGAACTTCAACGGCAAAAACGTCGTACGCCGGAACCAGCGGCATCGCACTCAGATTGCGGAAAAAGTACGCCAGCCAGAAGCCTCCCATCGCAATCGGGACCACCACGTCCAGCCAGGTGACGTTGAAGGTGATGGAAAAGTTGGGCTCGATCACCCAGAACAGGTCCACGAGGCGCATCAGTAAAATCCAAGCTGCCAGCCACACCAGGCGCGTGATGTCCCGCTTGAAGGGGCGCGAAATCAACATCACGAAGGGTATCGCGAAATGGAACAGCACCAGGAACAGGCCAACATACCCCCAGCCGCCGTTCAGCCGTCGCATGTACCAGGTAATTTCTTCGGGCAAATTTCCGGCCCAGATGATTAGCCACTGCGAAAACGAAAAGTAGGCCCACACCATGATGAAAGCCAGCATGAACTTTCCGTGATCGTGCACCTGCTCCGGCTTCAGCAGTTCCGACATGGGCTTGTAATTGAAAAGGATCCGTTCGACCACGACCGCAAAGCACAACGCTGAGAGTACCTGTCCGATCAGGAACGACAGGCCGAAGATGGTGGAAATCCAACTGGGGTCGATCGACATGATCCAGTCGATGACCGCAAATGTGATGGTGAAGCCGTAGAGGATCAGCCCCGGTCCGCTGAGCGCCTTGAAGCGCGCGCTGTTGTCGCGCAGGGGCGGGTGGTCCTGCTCCGCCGACCACTTGGTGAGGAAAAACGACAACGCCCACCAGATGGCGAAATAAATCGCGGCGCGAATCACAAATCCACTGACGGTCAGGTAGGTCTTAGTAATTTCTTCCAGGTGCTCGCGGAGATGCTTGTCGGCAATGGCATCCAGCGGCCGGGCCCAGATATAAAGCCGGCGTATTCCAAAGAGCAGCGGGATAAAGAGCGCTGCCATCAGCGGCACGCAACGCATGGCCGCCCCTAGAATTCTGCGGATGACCATTCCCCAGGCACCTTTGGTCAGATGGCGGAGCATGAGAATCGCCATTGATCCCAGGGTCACGCCCAGCCACGCCATGAAGGCCAGCAGGTAGGCGCGGAAGAATTCTTCGGGGCGAAGCCATGCCCCTAGAGCCGCGATGGCGCCGAAAACCAGGCCGATCATTAGCGAGCGCTGCTGGATGGTTTTCACCACCGGCGGCGTCATCAGATCCTGAACGCGCTTGGGAAGCGTGCTCATTTCGGCTCTTCTTCCAGCGAAGGGTGTGCGGGTTTGGTTTCGATTACCGGCAAGGTTGCGCCGGAGCCCAGTTCCCCGAAGTGTGGCGGATCGGAGGGGACTTTCTGGCCTGCGGGAAGGTCCGCGGCGGTGGCTGCCTGGCTCAACTGCAAGGCACGGATGTAGGCCACGATGGCCCAACGGTCCGCCGGGACGACTTGCGATGAGTAGTCGGGCATGGAACCGAAGCCATTGGTGATGACGTCAAAGAAATATCCCAGAGGCGCCTTGCGCAGGCGCTCGATGTGATAGGAAGACGGCTTCCGCGGGAAACCTCGCAATGGAATCACGCCGTTGCCATCGCCCACGCGGGAGTGACACGGAGCGCAGTAAATATCGTAGCGTTGCTGTCCGCGGGCCAGGAGTTCTGCCGTGACCGGGAAGGGCATGTAGTCTCCGGGGTTTTCGCCCAGCTTTCCGGTGTAGAGATAGGTGTCGTCGTGCAACTGGCCGCGTGCGATGGCGCCTTCGACCGGCGGGCGAGCGGAGCGCAGGTCGGTGTAGAAATCGCTGCGAGCGAAAGGCTTGAAGCGCGGCTGGTCGTGCATATCCTGGCGGCATCCGGCCAACACCAGCAGGGCCGCGAGCAGCAGTGTAGGCGCGAGCGCCCGCGCTCGTGCGGGGGGCACCACGAACCACGTGGGGACAGCCACCCCTGGCTGTCTGGCGGAGCGAACCTCGGCGATGGTGATGCTTGTAAAAATGTTAGACCAAACCTGTCGAGCTTTCGCTCGACCGGACAGCCCAGGGCGGCTGTCCCCCCGTGGTCCGTGGTGACCCGCCGCACGGACGCGGGCGCTCGCGCCTACATCGAACTGGCGATGCCGCTTAATCGGGCACCTCCGAGATGGAGCGTGGCCGCAGGCTCTCCAGAAAACCACGGACTTCGGACGGCTTGTATTTGGGATCGGAGGAGAACACGATCAGGAAAAATCTGTCCTTGCTGGCAAATGCAAAACGTGGCGAATTGAAAACCGGGTGGTAGGGCATGGGCAGGCCATTCAGAGCCAGCATGCCAAACACGGCCGAGATTCCGGCGAATAAAATCGTCATCTCGAAAGTCACAATAATGAATGACGGCCACGAGTGATACGGCTTGCCACCCACGTTGACCGGGTAGTTCACCACGGAAATCCAGTACTGCATGAGGTAGCCGGTTAGGCCGCCGATAATCCCGCCGATCAGCACCACCAGAGGAACTTCGTCGTGATGGAATCCGATCGCTTCCGCGAGGCCCTCGATGGGAAACGGGCTGTAGGCATCAATTTTTTTGTAGCCCGCTTCGCGCGTGCGCTTGGCCGCATCCAGCAGGGTGTGGACGGAATCGAATTCCGCCATGATGCCGTAGGTCCCGGTGCGCCTCATTCCTTGACCTCCGCTTCCGGCAGCAGAGTGCGCATTTCAAAGATCGAAATCATGGGCAGCAGGCGAACGAACAGGAACATGGCCGACAGGAACAGGCCGATGGTTCCGATGTAAGTCATCCAATCCCAGCGGGTGGGGTAGTACATACCCCACGACGAGGTGAGGAAGTCGCGGTGTAGGCTGACCACCACGATGATGAAGCGCTCCAGCCACATGCCCACCAGAACGACGAACGAAATCAGGAACAACCAGACCGGACTGCTGCGCAGCTTGGGAATCCAGAGTACCTGGGGAATCACGATGTTGCAGATCAACAGCATGTAGTAGAAAAACGAGTACGGCCCGTGCAGCCGGTTCCACAGCAGGAAGGCGTCGTAGCGGTTGCCGCCATACCATCCCATGAAAGCTTCCACTACGTAGCCATAAGCCACGATCAGGCCGGTGGCCAGCATCACCTTCGCCGCGTTCTGCAGGTGGAGTTCGGTGATGAAGTCTTCCAGGTTGTAGATCTTGCGGATGGGAATGGCCAGCATCAGCACCATGGCGAAGCCGGAGTAGATCGCGCCCGCGACGAAGTAAGGCGGAAAGATTGTGGTATGCCAGCCGGGTACGATGCCCACGGCAAAATCAAAACTAACTACCGTGTGGACCGAGAGCACCAGTGGCGTCGCCAGTCCAGCGAGGAGAAGGTACGCGGTCTCGTAGCGATGCCAGTGCCGTGCCGAACCACGCCATCCCATGGCCAGCATGCCGTAGATAATTTTCTTCCAGCGTTCTTCAGAGCGGTCGCGCAAAGTCGCGAGATCGGGAATCAATCCGATGAACCAGAACAATGCCGAGATGGTGGCGTAGGTGGAAACCGCAAACACGTCCCAGACCAGCGGGCTGCGGAATTGTGGCCACACTCGCATGGTGTTCGGATAGGGGAAGAGCCAGTACGCGAGCCACGGGCGTCCGACGTGGATCAGGGGAAAAATTCCCGCGCTGGCCACGGCGAACAGCGTCATGGCCTCAGCAAAACGGTTGATGGAATTGCGCCACGACTGCCGCAGCAGAAGCAGGATGGCTGAGATCAGAGTGCCTGCGTGGCCGATTCCGATCCACCACACGAAGTTGACGATAGCGAATCCCCAGCCGATGGGAACGGTCACGCCCCAGATACCGATGCCTTTGAGAAACAGGTAACCGATGGCAAACAACAGCATCATGGTAACCAGGAACATGACGCCAAAACCGACGAACCATGCGTTGGAAGTGGGACGAGTCAGAACGATCGAGCTGATCTTGTCCGTGACCGAGCCCAGGGTATAGCCGGGTTCGATGACCGGAGCGCGCTCGTTTTCGACTGGGTCTGCCATGATCTAGCTGCGCTCCGCGTGCGCGTCTTTTGCCGCTTCGAGTTCCGGATTCGGGTTCCTGATATCCGCCAGGTACGTGGTCCGAGGCCGCGTGTTCAGGTCGCCCAGCAGGCTATAGTTCCGCGGCCGCGCCTTCAGCTTTGAAACCCGGCTGTTGGGATCGTTGATGTTGCCGAAAACAATGGCGTCCGCAGGGCAGGACTGCTGGCAGGCGGTTTGCAATGCGCCATCCTCGATCTTGCTGTCTTCGCGCTCGGAATCAATCCGGTGCTGGTTGATGCGCTGCACGCAGTAAGTGCATTTTTCCATGACGCCGCGGCTGCGCACGCTCACATCCGGATTGCGCATCATCTTGTACTGCGAGGTTTCCCAGTCCTGGAACAAAAGAAAATTGAAACGCCGCACTTTGTAGGGGCAGTTGTCGGAGCAGTAGCGCGTGCCGACGCAGCGGTTGTACACCATGTCATTCAGACCTTCGCTGCTGTGCACGGTCGCGCCCACCGGACAGACGACTTCGCAGGGAGCGTTCTCGCACTGCTGGCAGGGCACCGGCTGGAAGTAGGCCTGGGGATTGGCCCGGTCACCCTGGAAATAAGTATCCACGCGCAGCCAGTGCATGTGCCGCCCGAGCACCGTCTGCTCCTTGCCGACCACGGGGATGTTGTTCTCCGACTGGCAGGCGACGATGCAGTTGTTGCAGCCTACGCAGGCATTCATGTCAACCGTCATGCCCCAGGCGTAAGCCTCGGCCGCATAGGGATACGGCTTGTACAAAGTCAATTCCTTCGGCGGCTCTTCTTCCCGCGCGAACTCTGGTTCCTTGCGGTACTCCTCGATATTCGCGGTGCGCACCAGGGGCCGCGTGCCGGTAGGCGTCTCCATGGTCTGATAGCCCTGGGTGGAGGCCAGCTTGTAAGTGCCTCCAGTCTTGCGAATCGCAAGTCCGCTGGTAAACCAAGGCGTAGCGCTGGTACGCAGAGGGTACATATCGAAACCGGCGCCCGTACCGACGCGCCCGGCGCGGCGACGACCGTAACCTAAGAACACAGTGACCGAATTGTCCGGATGGCCGACCTGGATCCAGACCGGGACGGTTACCTGCTTGCCGTTAAGTTCGAGCTCGACCAGGTCTTCAGTTTTGATCCCCAAGCGCTCTGCCATGGCCGGACCCATCAACACTGGATTGTCCCAGGTGAGCTTGTTCATTGGCTTGGGCAATTCCTGCAGCCAGCCGTTGTTGGAGAATTGTCCGTCGTAGATGGAAGGGTCGCGGCGGAAGTTGATCTCGATGGCTTTCGGCTCGATGGTCTTGGAGTCAACCCGTGGAAGCAATGTACCGATGTCGCGGCCTGATGGAGGTCGATTCGATTTACTCGCCGGCTCGGCCTGCGCTGCTCTCGCCTGAGGCGCTTTAGGCGCGAATGTAGTGCCTTCAACCCAGCCATCGTGCAGCGATTTCCGCCAGAAGGTGTCGAAGTCCGCGCCGGAGTGCTGCTTTTTCCAGTAGGCCTGCACGATTTCGTGGCCACCCGTATCGGACTGTCCGGAAAGCATGGACACCAGTTCGCATGCGCTCTTGCCGTTGTAGAGCGGCGCAATCAACGGCTGCACAATGCTCACGGTGCCGTCATAGGCGCGGGCATCGCCCCAGGCTTCGAGATAGTGGGCTTCGTTCACATGCCACTGGCAGAGTTCAGCCGTCTCGTCCTGATAAAGACCGAGACGGACACGCAGCGGAATATTCGTGCTCTTCAGCGCGTCGGCGAATCCAAGATCGGCGGGCGCATCGTAGGCGGGATTGCCACCCATGATGATCAGCATGTCTACCTTGCTGCCACGCATGTCGGCGACCAGATCTTTCAGCGACTCAGTCTGGTTTACGGGATTGGCGTTCACCGGATCGGTATAGAAAACCGTCCTGCCGACGTTGCCGAGGTCTTGGTTGAGCGCGTGAGCCAGAGCGTGAACCGCGGGGGGCTGATGATCACCCGCGATGATAACGCCGGTTCCGCGATGGCTGGCCAGATCTTTATAAGCGGCAATTAAAAGAGCCTGCTGCTCGCCGTTCAGTCCTGCAGCAGAGTTCATTACCTCGAGACCAGGCAGCGCTCTTACCGCCCTCTCCATCTCCGACGCCCGCAGCGGCAACCGGTGGTCAGCCCTGGCTCCCGTTGAACTCGGCGTGCTTTCGACCACATAGAGCCGGCTCATCTCGCCGCCATCGGGATTGCGGCGCTTGGCAAAGTCCCGCGCGTAGCGCGTGAAGCCGGGGAATCCGGGGTAAAGAAAGTCAGCGTCGAGCGAGAGAATTACGTCAGCGTTCTCCAGCTTGTATTGCGTCTCCACGGGCTGGCCGAACGCCAGCTTCGCGCCTTCGAGCACATTGTCGCGGTTGGCCGGTTCGTACACGTGCCACTTGGCCTGGGGATAAAGCTTGAGAAACGACTGCAACTGGTCGGCGAGCGTAGGCGAAGACAGCGTCGGCGTCAGGATGCGGATGCCTGCACCCTGCAAACTTTTCTGGATATTCAGCGGGGCGCGCATGGCCTCGACCAGCGATCCCCAGGAGCGAATGTTGCCCAGGTAAGTCACGGTCTGCGAACGGTCGGGGTCGTACATCCCCAAGATCGAGGCCTGGGAGAAAATGTCGGTGCCGCCGAGACTCGCCGGATGCTTGTCGTTTCCCTCAATCTTCGTGGGACGGTAGAGGTGGCTTTCGACCAGGACCGGGCTGGCGTATCCCCCCAGAGTGAACGCAGTGGCAAAAAACAATGGCCGCCCGGGAACTACTTCTTCGGGCTGCTTCACGTAAGGGACAATCGGTTCGAGCGGCTGCTTGGTGCACGCGGTCATGCCGGCCATGGCCAGCGATGCGCCCATCAGCTTGAGGAAGCCGCGGCGCGAAACCGAATCCAGCCACTCCGATGCGCCCTTGGGAAATTCCCGGTGCAGCATCTCCTGGAAATCCGGGCTGCCCGCCAGCTCCTCAAGGCTGCGCCAGTATTCCGGCCCGTTGGTCTCGGCGAGGCGGTCGCGGGCCGCATCCAGGTCGAGCGTGCCCTTCTTGCTGGGGCAGACATCCTCACGGTGCGGCTTTGTGTTTTTATCTTCCATCTTCGTCCAAAGAAACCATGGCCTTTAGCCCCCGAGGTACGTACCGCAGCGGCTGAAGCCGCACAAAAGTAAAGCCCTCAATGCAGCGCGAAAGCGCTTCTCTACCAAAAAATCAAAGTCCACAGCCGAAATCAAAACCCAAACATTAAGACCCAAAACCCACAGCCAAAATCACACGCGCTCGCTACCGGTGACACGTCGAACAGCTGGTAATGTCGGTTACCGTGCGCAACTTGTACTTCTTCACCAAGTCCGTGCCCAGAGAAAGCTGATCGCTATATTCCTTGCCATCAAACTCGACTGGTTTGCCGCTCGTCGGCTGCTCGTAACGCATATTGAATACTTGGTCACGCGGGCGCAGATTCTTCTCCGGTGCTCGATGACATTCCAGGCACCACTCCATCTGCAGCGAAGCCTGGTTATACATCAAGGGCATGCGGTCCACCGGACCGTGGCAGGTGTTGCAGCCTACACCTTTATTGATATGAATGCTGTGATTGAAGTAGGCGAAGTCGGGCAAATCATTGACCCGGGTCCAGACCAGCGATTTGCCGCTCTTGAAGCTTTCGCGGACCGGTTCCAGCAAAGCCGCGTTCGTCCAGATCTGCGAATGACAATTCATGCAAGTCTTGGTCGGCGGAATTCCCGCAAAGCTGGAGGTCTCGACCGAGGTGTGACAGTAACGGCAATCGATGCCCAGTCCCGCGACATGGTGTTGATGGCTGAAAGCTACGGGTTGAGGCCGCCGCACCCCGGCATAGGTCACATAGGGCGACCGCTGGATCTCCGCCGCAGCCCAGAACAATGCCGCGACCACGAAGATGGCGCCATAGATCGTAGCCCGAGAAAGAGTGTTCGTGCTGCGGTGAAAAATCTGCATCGAATGGCAACGGTCCGTACCACGGAAGCCACATATAGGGCAACCGGCTCGTGCAGCGTTGTGCTAAACGGCCATTAGCCGCAAACCTAGGGGGCAATAAAACCCGTGATTATAGCAGCAAGAGATTGTGGAAACATCGCCGCCGCTACCAGGAGATCTGCAAATGTTACAGTCCGATTAAAAATCCCTGGTTTATTGCGCCACGGTACGACTCTTCGCAGTTTCTACTTGAGGTTCATCACCAGCAGCTTGGGTTCGGTCATTTCTTCGATGGCGTAGCGCAATCCTTCACGGCCCAATCCTGAGTCCTTGACCCCGCCATAAGGCATGTGATCGATGCGGAACGCCGGCACGTCGCCCGCGATCAGGCCGCCTACCTCCAGCTCTTCGTAGGCATTGAAGATTAACTTGGCGTCGCGGGTGAAAAGTCCCGCCTGCAATCCGTAGGGTGAATGGTTGATCTGCTTCAGGGCCTGATTGAAATCATCGTACGGTTCAACCGTTACTACGGGGGCAAATATTTCCTGACAGTTCACTTTCATTTCCGGGCGAGTGCCGGTAAGAACGGTGGGATCAAGCACCGGCCCGCGGCGCTGTCCGCCGCATAGCAGCCGGGCCCCGCCGCGTACCGCTTCCTGGATCCAGTCGCTGGCACGCACCGCATCGCTTTCGCGGATCAGCGGGCCCAGGTCGGTGGAATCGTCGAGCGGATCTCCGATTTTCAGCTTTTTTACGCCTTCGAGCAGGAGGTCGGTGAATTTGGCAAAAGCGGTGCGCTCCACCAGGATGCGTTGCACCGAGATGCAGGTCTGGCCGGCGTAGGAGAAACCGCCCGCCACACAACGGTCAGCCGCGTAAGCCAGATCGGCATCGCTATGGACGATCACGCCGGCATTGCCCCCCAGCTCCAGAACGACTTTCTTTTTCCCGCAATTTTTCTTGACCTGCCAGCCCACGGCCGCGCTGCCGGTGAAACTGATCAACTTGATGCGCTCGTCCGTCACCAGCAGTCCGGCGTCGTCGTTCGAGAGTGGCAGCACGTTCAAACCGCCGTCCGGCCAGCCCGCCTGCTGGACCGCCTCTGCCAGCAGCAGAGCTGTGAGCGGAGTCTGAGGCGCGGGCTTCAGCACGAGAGGACACCCGGCGGCGATGGCGGGCGCAACCTTGTGGGCCACCAGATTCAGAGGGAAATTAAACGGAGTGATCCCCGCAATCGGCCCCAGCGGGAAGCGGCGCACAATGCCCCAACGCCCGGCGGTAAATTCCTGCCAGTCGAGAGGCAGGTACTCGCCATAAATCCGGGTGCTTTCCTCGGCTGCGACCTGGAACGTGAAGATGGCGCGCTCGACCTCTGTCCGCGCGGCCTTGATTGGCTTTCCCGCTTCCTGCGCCATGGTGCGGGCAAATTCCTGTTTGCGCTCAGTGATGTTCTCCGACACCCGCCGCAGCACGCGCTGGCGTTCGAAAGCCGGGAGCCGCCGGGTGGTGCCGAAAGCCTTTACCGCGGCGGCAATGGCAGCCTCTGCATGTTCCCGTCTGCCCTGGAAGACGGATGCGACCACGGCGCCGTCATACGGAGCCCGGATCTCGACGGGGTCGCCTTCCTCGATCCACTTGCCATCGACAAAAAAACCTTGGGTGCTGACCGGAGTCGCAGTCATCTGGGCCATGGCGTTATCTTAGACCTCCCCGGAGTCGATTGGATGAATTATAGGCCTTCGCTATGAATCCTGGCCGACCGCGCCACACTGTGATGAGAGTCCCATCGGGTCTTCGAATCATGGCTGGTCAGGAACCGCGTCGGCCCTTCGTTCCGGGGAAATGCGAAGTTCCAGCACCAGACTGACAATAAACAACAGAAGCACCGGAAAGGTTAGATAGATTCGGCTGTTCCACCAGTAGTGTCCTCCCAAAACCAGAAGCAGCAAGGGCCAAACGAACAATGCCGCGCAGCAGACTGCGATCAGTTTGGTGCCGGCAGTTCTCGTGGGCGAGGTTTGGGAGTAGTCCCATGCAATGAAAGCGGGGAGGAGCAGCATCGTCGTATCTTCGAAATGAGCGTAGGGCGCGGCAGCCACGGCGATCGATATGAAGAGCGCGAAGACAAGGTTCTGGGTCCTCGCTCTCTGGCGAACTCCGAAGCAGATAAATCCGAGCAAGAAAAGAATAATTTCTCCTGCCCAATAGTAGGCCTGCGAACGGTTTGCTTGGCCGATTCCTGCCAAAAAGCCGCGCCAATTCGCCATCAGCCTCGGATTCAACCCTCCATACCCTGAGTGAAGATCGAAAGTGCGCACGAACCGGACGTATTCAATAAGGCCGCGAGTCCCCGTGATCAGCACGGATACGAAAACCAGCAATGCTCCGCCCCCGACGAGTCCCGCCACCAGCCGGAATTTGCGCCAGAGCAGCAGCAAGGGCACGACGATCAACAGATATTGGAACTTGATCGCAGCCAGTGCCAACACCAGTCCGGCTGCCACCTCCAGATCCTTGCACATCAGTAAATAGGATGAGCTTAAGATGAATAGCAGCAGAATGGAATCCTGTCCCAGAGTCAACGCCGTAAGCGCCGGAAAAAAGGCGAATCCCAGAAGGCCAAGGTAAGGTTTCTTCGCAACCAATGGTACGCAAGGCATGAGTACGAGGGGCAACAACGCCAGCAATCCGGCATTCACCAGGGTCCACACCACGAAGGCCTGCTCGATCTTCAGATACGCGAGCGGAACGAGTGCGGCTGCCTCGAAGGGTGGGTGCAGAAAGTATTGGTTGGATTTGTGACCGAGGATGGACTGCAAGACTGGGTCCTGAGTCTCCCTCCGGTATAACAGAGCGCCCTGGCCCTGACGAACAAGGGATGCGGCCCCGTAAAAATTCACGAAGTCCGTGCTCTGGAGAGTCGCCCGATCGGTGCGCGGGAACAGAATCAGGGCCAGCGCGATCTCCATGATCAGGGCGCCAATGAGGACGACTCGCTTCATGATCGGCGACAGCGATGGTACCACCGCTCACTGCCGCGGCCCGATCTACGCACGACCGGGGAAAAGGATTCAACGATATACTCTCGCGAGACGATGAAGCCATGGGGATTCGTGAAATCGCCGAACAGTTTCGTAAACGTTCGCTTTCGCCCGTCGAGCTGACCACAGACTGTCTGGCGCGCATTGAAAGGCTGAATCCGAAGCTGAATGCGTTCATTACGGTGACGGCGGAATCCGCGCTGGCGGCGGCCCGCCAGGCCGAAGTCGAGATTTGGCGTGGCGACTGGCGCGGCCCGCTGCACGGCATCCCGCTCGCGCTTAAGGATTTGATCGACACTGCCGGGGTTCGGACTACTGGCGCTAGTTTGTTGTTCCAAGATCGGGTTCCCGCCGAAGACGCTGAAATCGTACGCCGCCTGAAAGCCGCCGGCGCCGTACTACTCGGGAAACAGAATCTGCACGAGTTCGCCTACGGCGGCAGTTCGACGGTCAGCGCTTTCGGCGAAGTGCGAAACGCGTGGAATCGGGAACACATCGGCGGCGGCTCGTCGGGAGGCTCAGCCACCGCGGTCGCCGCCGGATTGGGCTACGGCGCGATCGGGACTGACACGGCTGGGTCGGTCCGAGAGCCGTCTGCGCTGTGCGGCGTGGTTGGCCTGAAGCCAACCTATGGACGGATCAGCGCCCGGGGCGTGATTCCGCTTTCAACCTCGCTCGACCACGTAGGCCCGATTGGACGAACTGTGGCAGACGTGGCAGCGCTCCTCGCAACCATTGCCGGCCATGACCCTGGGGACAAAGCCAGTCTGGATGCCCCGGTCGCGGACTATGTGGCGGCACTTGGCAGAAAGTTTCAGTCGCTTCGAATCGGCCGGCCGAAGAAATTCTTTTTTGAAGATCTGGACGCGGAGGTGGCCTCGGCGATCAGTCATGCGGTTTCAGGTCTGGCCGCGCTGGGCGCTGAAATCCGCGATATTGAATTGCCGGTGCCGACTGACCGGACCCTGCAAAGCGCCGAGGCATATGCTTTTCACGCGGAGTTCGTCGCGCGCAGT